>Ga0307514_10000405_pt1 | contig 96725 bp, 92 predicted proteins | sample 16_EM_MG_FD_203088 | JGI IMG/M metagenome (GOLD analysis project Ga0307514, IMG submission 203088) | Populus trichocarpa ectomycorrhiza microbial communities from riparian zone in the Pacific Northwest, United States - 16_EM | ecosystem: Host-associated > Plants > Roots > Unclassified | place... | reverse complement strand
GTCGCAGCTGGATGGTGACTAACTTGAGCCCGATGGCTTGATTCGACAGCGTGTGAGTTTCTCCGTGACCAGTCGCAGCTGGATGGTGACTAACTTGAGCCCGATGGCTTGATTCGACAGCCCGTGAGTTTCTCCGTGACCGGTCGCAGCTGGATGGTGACTAACTTGAGCCCGATGGCTTGATTCGACAGCCTGTGAGTTTCTCCGTGACCGGTCGCAGCTGGATGGTGACTAACTTGAGCCTGATGGCTTGATTCGACAGCCTGTGAGTTTCTCCGTGACCGGTCGCAGCTGGATGGTGACTAACTTGAGCACGATGGCTTTATTCGACAGCTAGTGAGTTTTCCGTGACTGGTCTGCGCTAGACGGTTACTAATTGGAACCGGATGGCTTGACTGGACAGCTAGTCTGTTTTCTGTGACCGGTCTGAACAGGACAGTGACTAACTTTAGCTGCATGGTTTGACTTTACAGCTTGTGAGTTCCTCCGTAGTCACACCGAACTGGATGGCGTCTAACATCTGTCCTATTGTGTGTTTTGACAGCCGGTGAGTTTCTTTGTGACCGCTCTATGCTGCATGGCGACTAATATGTGCTGGATGGCTTTATTCGACAGCCGGTGTGTTTCTATGTGGCCGTTTTCAACTGGTTGGATCTGGATGGTAACTAACTTGAACCTGATGTCTTGATTCGACAGCGAGTGAGTTTCTCCGTCAATGACTTGAGCCAGATGGCGACTAAGATGAGCCTGATGGCTTGATTTGGAAGCTAGTTAGTTTCTCCGTGACGGTCCAAGCTTTATAGGTACTAACCTGAGACTGGGTGGCTTTATTTGACAGCCTGTGAGTCTTTCCATAAGTCTGTATGCGGATTCGAGTCTAACGGCTTCAACAGCTTGTGAGTTTCTTTGTGACAGGTCTCAGCTGGACGGTGATTAACTTATGCCTGATGGCTTGATCCGGCAGACGGTGAGTTTCTCGGTCACCGTTCTGAGCTGGAGACTGAGTAATCTGTCTCCTATGGTTTGATGCGACAGGCGGTGAGTTTCTACGCCATCTGTCTGGGCTGCATGGTGACTAATATTATCATCTTTTTAATTCAACAGCCAGTAAGTTTGTCTATAGCCAATTTCGACGCTGGATGGTGGCTAACTGGAGCCCGGTGGCTCGATTGGACAGAAAGTGCGTTTTTCTGTGACTGTACAGAGCAGGACGGGACTAACTTCCGCCCAATGGCATTTTTTCAGGTTGTGAGTTTCTCTGGGTGTTATATGAGCCGGGTTGTGACTCACATGATATCGATGACTTGATTCAATAGCCAGTGAGTTTGTCGACGTCCAGTCCGAGTTGAGATGTGACTGACATAAGCACCATGGCTTAATTTATCAGATAGTCAGTTTCTCCTGATTCTGTTCCGGGTTGCATAATGATCAGTGGCTGATGTAATGTTTCGATAGCGGGTGAGTTTCACCACGACCGGTCTGAGCTGGACGGTGACTAACACGATCCTAATGGCATGATTTAACAGCCGGTGGGTTTCTTTGTAGCCTTTCTGAACTGGATGAAGCGGGATAGCTACTAACATGAACCTGATGGCTTGGTCCGACAGCGAGTGAGTTTCTCCGTGACCGGTCTGAGCTGGACGGTGACTAACACGATCCTAATGGCACGATTTAACAGCCGGTGGGTTTCTTCGTAGCCTTTTCAAACTGGATGAAGCGGGATGGTGACTAACAGGAACCTGATGGCTTGGTACGACAGGCTGTGAGTTTCTTCATGACGAGTCTGCGTTGAATGGCTACTAATTGGAGCTTGATGGCTGGATTCGGCAGTGAGTAAGTTTCTCTGCGACCAGTCTGAGTTACATGGTGACTAAGCTGAGCCCGATCGTCTGATTCTATAGCCGGTGAGTTTCCTAGAGGTCATTGTGAGCTGAATAGTGTATGGCTAACCGGAGCTGATGGCTTGGTTCAATAGTCTGTGAGATCACCTACCCCCCCTGCGGCAATGATAGTAACTGACTATGTCCGGCTGATTGGAGCGATAGCCCGTGAGTTTCCTTCTCATGTTGCATGTCTTTGCGCTACTTTGGTGCTAACTAGGATCCGACGGTCTGATTTGGTAGTCCGTGAGTTTGTCTTGAATCATCGCAGTCGAACGCTGCTAACGTGAGCTACATGGCTGTACATCGTAGCATGTAAGTATCCATCGACTACGCAGGCAATTTCTATCGCGAGTCACTAAGTTGGGACTTGTCGGCCCGTGACAGCGTCCGCCTACTGTACGAAGCCCGACGACGGGAGTGCGATTAATGGGTTGGTGGTTATTGGTTGGTTGCGTTTGATGGATTTTAACATGTCCAAGAGCTAAGACATCAAGTTGGGATGGGGTTGGGATGGGGTTTGAGGGTTAATGGGAAGGTTGGCCAACCGAGTTGTGGAAAATGTGGGGCTGGCTATACAAGGTGATGGTGCGTGCGATGGTGGTAGAGTCAAGTGTACGGTGGTAGCGTCAAATAATTGAATTCCCAAAGCAAAGTGTGAAAGCTGACGGCTGCAACATTGATTCAGATGCTACCAAGCATACCCAGCAAGAATGGATTTTTCCAGCCACACGTGCTAGTACATACTGCCTAGTCTGTCGTTCATACTTGCATTGAAATCCACGTGCCTAGGTCAGAGTTCCCAAGTGGCCGGCAGGCTGATAATAAACAGAGAGTGGGTATCGGGAATGCGGTGGGGGCCAAATGTTAATGACTGGTCTTGGCTTATCTCTTTGTCACAAACCCGCTCCCTTGCAAACCGGATTTTCACAATCAAATGTATGTGAGTTCCATTCAATACTCTATATTTGCGGTGCGTGGCATGTCGTGGTTGTTGCGGCGATAATGTATGCCCACCTCCCACCCCGCTAAAATCACCGCTAACACCGTGCCCAACTCCATCTCCATGTCTGTCATTGGGAAGAATTGGTGTTTCGAGCATTAACGATATTTTGAAAGCTCTTCCACGTTTTCGGCCATGTTTAAATATATCTCAGTCATGGTTATATGGCGGGGATGGAACTGCAACAATGGTTCACGATACTACTCCCTCTAAAACAGAAAAGCTAAATAACTAAAATATATACGCGTGCAATTTCTTGGGGCTAAATTTGTCATCGCGTCCAAAAATGTACCTTTCAACATTGGAGTGTGTTAGTTCTCTCTGAGTGTTGATATTTGGTGTACTTGTCGCTTAACACAATAGCCACGGTATGCAGACCGTGCCAAGCACCAACAGTCCCCGCCGGGAAACTACCGGAACCCGCTTCCGAAGCAGTTCAGAAAATAATGCATTCGTTGGACATTTTGAAGTAAAAAGAATCATCAGAACGTTTGGGAGCCTCAACAATCCCACAAGGCATTGCGTATCAATTCCCATCTGTTCTACACCCGCTGCTTCGGGCAGTACCAGGTGCACAGCTGTAGAGAGCAAAAATTAATGCTGGCAGTAGTTATAAAACTTGGAACTAGGCTTCAGTACGCATCATACATTCAGATTGTTGGTTAATGACACACTACCCCTGATATGATATCTTTCGGCAGTGATGACTGAGGCGATGGCTGCGCATGAGGACTAGAGTTTAAAAATGCAGAAATTTTGTCTGAAATTCTTCTGATCTCTGGAGTACTGCCATCGAGTGTTGCGTCAGCCTCTTTTTCTCCGCTCGCCCGATTACAATAATAGTAGTCAGTGTGTTTTATAAATGGTTTAGATTTTGGCAGCTCGGTGATCAAATAAGCAAGCAGAGTCTCTTCAGTTAATACTTAAGCAGAGTAAGTGTCGTGAGCAGTGGCATCTCCGGCGTTGGTATCGTGGAGATAAGAGTTCCATCTGTAGTGCAAAAAGCAATGAAATCAGCGCAGTTCTCGGTGTTGGATTGCTCTTACGGCCAGTGATTTTGTCAGCGGGCAAGCTGGTCCAAATAAGCGGGATGTGTCCTAACCGCCGGCGTGCCTTGTGCAATGGCTATTATAACGGTGCGGAAGCCATTAGTGGCCCCCGGTGGACATGGAAGTGACCGCCTAATAAACGAATCTCCTTGTTTAGTATTCCAAAAATCAGAAATCGAAGTTCTCCCCTGGAAACGATATCGACTGCGCCCATTTTACTGATTACGCGACACACAATTTCTCTCCACATGAGGTGATGGTGAGATTCGGAATGACTTCACACTTGGTAGATTTGGAGATATGATATCAATGGCGGAGGTAGTGTTAAGGTTGATGACTTGTGCGAGGGTTAGGGTTATGGAGACTATAGAGGATTATGATACTAGAAAGTAATCGGTCACGTGTTTAACCCTAACCCATATGGGCGCTTAGATTTCCTGTGGTTTCCGTGCCCATCGGTCACCCTATCTCTCACTATTTAATCTCTGGCTCTTCTGCTTTCATTTGACTGTATGCTTGTCTTGTTGCGAATAGAATTGAAGTAGATACAGTGCCTTTTGACATGGTCAAACCGGCCGCTACAGCACTAAGCATAAGCTCCGCTAGGGTTAGGGGTAAACACGCAACCGATTACTTTCTGATCTGACGAGTACATGAGCAAGGATGTAGCAGCGAAGGAAGGGTTTAGATGATGCGACATTGAAGGTTCCCTTACAATCCTCCTACCAACTAAGTGCCGAATTTTCAAGACCGTAGACACCCAAGTCAATGATTAGATGACTTCGATAAAGTTAGATCTTATCCATAATCATCAAACATTAGTGCGTAGTTACCAAACTTTTAATGTATCACCATGTGCGTTTATGATGATGTGTCCGGAGTGTAGAAATCTGTACTCTACATCGCAACCCACTGCCACTCACCAACTGACACCACACCGCAGCTTCATCAAAGGATATAAATCGAGGAATTTTAATGGATAAATTTAACATATAAAAAGTCTGATAAACCCTAAATTTTAGAGCAAGTTGGAAGTAGATCGTACGCGGTGATTGTAGCCCTCACATAGGTACGGCAATTCCGGCCAAAATCGCTAGTGGAAGACCAAAGCAGGGCCCATTTCGCCACCTCATTTAGTAAATTTTTTATACCGTACTTCTAAACAGTAACCTTTCAACTCCGCAAACGCCGGATTATTTTTTTCTGGCTGTTCCGTTGCTGTAAAGTGCGTCGGGGAATATATGGATGATTCTCCTCCATGTCACAAAGTTTTTCAACAGCCAAAGCAGCCTATCATCTCAAGCGCTTACTCTATATGCAGTGCTATCTAATGTGTGGAACGTCATGCTAAGATTCGTTAAGCGCCTACGCTAGCGACACATTTCAACCAAGCGTTGCAGGTGACGATGGGCGAAAACTTGAAAACTCTTTTGAGTAACTCTTGATTTTTTATTCCCCGAATACCAACGCGGTATAGGGCGGGTATCACACGGTCAGGATGGGCTTTTAAAAAGCTCACTAAAGTAGCTCTGGATAACAGGTCGTTACAAAATTTGTATTTCTGAACCTTTCGCTGTGGCACCATGTGGATCTGGAGCCGGATCGAGTTGCCGAACCTATCCGCAAAGGAGTAGAAAAGTCCAATAGGGACAGGCTTTCTAGTGGGCGTTTGTTTGGCGATATGATTTACAGGGATGATGATGACACAATGCAGTGTTACTCCGGTCCAATGAGCAGTGAGAACGTGGTGGTGACACGCGTGCGGACTTGTGTGCAGCGTAGTATATAGGTACGATGGATATTTCGCAACGCAACCGTATCAACATTCTTGAAAATTTCCGCAACATCTACTAAGATAGAAACACGTCGCATCGATAACTCAGCAACTATGACCGCCCCGCCGAGTCTAGAATACTTCAGAGTGACCGGGATTCAAAGCGAGACCACAACGGAACAGCTGATATCGGCTCTTTCTGCGAAATTTTCGGACGATGAGGGCGACATCCAGGTCGAAGTGAGCATCGTGCCCCAATGCGATTCAACAGATGACACCAAAACTGGACTTGTCTACTTTACAACGAAAGTTCCGAAATTTTTGGATGCTTTGTATAATGGCGATGAGGAAACGCTAGTAGATACAACCATCGGCGAGCTATGTTTCGACAAGACCTTCTACGGACTCACTCAACTTTATCCGACTACTACTCAGCGAAAGATCACGGCAGAGTAAGTACCCATGAATTATTATTGTTATTACACTGGGAGTTAGTCAAATGGGGTGAAATGAATGTTTCGATTATATTAGGTTAAATTGAGAGCCTACTCGAAGTTTACTGCTTCTCCTCTCGCCCTTCTGTTCGACTGGCTTTCTAACATTGTCTTGCTCAAGAGTTAACTTCAACATAGTATCATTGCGGTTACAGGTCTTGAGGGCCATGCCTTTGATTCTTGGCGGGGGCGAAGCAAACTAAAAACCATGTGGCTTCGCGACTTCTTTTCGAAGGATTTTCCCTCGTGTAGAATGATGATCTATGGCTACAACTCGAAGTTGATCAGCACAGGCGTTACCATCCTCGATTACAGTCTTGGTTTACTGGAAGACGTCAAGAAGGCGCGCGGGACTAAAGAAGTAAGTAGCCCTAGAAAGGGAGTTGCATACAACACTAAGTTGTTGTTCAGGAAAAAGAACGGTCGATTATATTCATTGGCCACAGCGTTGGCAGCTTGATCATTGCACAGGTAAGCGATGGCACTTCGATAAAATGCGAAAAGACAATTTGGGTTACTAACTTCACACAGTGTATGATAAAAGCTGCAGATTTGCAATTGAGCGATCCCGCAGCTCATGCTATATTCAACGCTACCAAAGTGTTGATGTTTTTTGGCACTCTACACCGGGAGCTCCTAACTGAAGATATACTCAGTATGGCACACGCTGAAAATGACGGAGAAAATGCCAAACTTTTTCAATCGGTTGATAGAAGCTCCGGAGATCTTCAGTCGCAGTTACTGAGGTTCATCGATATCGCCTCGCATTTCCGGATATTCAGCTTCTATGAGCTGCGACAATTGAAGAAGCTAGTCGAGGTACGCTTAACGTTATAACGACGGGGATTGAGTGAGAAGTATTTGGCACTGACGCACAGACCTAGGGTTCAAATGGCACCTGGAGCAGAACTGGTGACCGCATTGCTCCTACTTGCACAGATACCCCCTTTTTTAATCTAGCAACCACTCTGCAGACGAGAATTCCAGTCGACGAGGACCATTCGAATATGGTGAAATTCAACACTAGTCAGAATCGCACGTACAGGATTGTGGTGTCATATCTGCTGGACATCACGGATGAATGGGTTCTCAACCATGCAGGATATATCCCTCAAACCCCTAGAAATAGCGCAGCTAAAGCCCTTTACTCCGCGGTTATAAAACAAGATGTGCGGCTCATGAGACTGCTTCTGCAGAAAGGTGCCAGTCCGAATTACTCTAACAGTGTCGGCTCGATGTTAGATGTAGCAGTACAACTAGCTAATGTAGAGATGGTCCGGCTTCTCCTCGACTGGAAAGCCGACATCCGAACCAAGAGAGCCAACGGCGAGACACCACTGCACTCGGCTGCTAGGAATGGTCACGATGCCACGGTTAGACTGCTTCTCGACCGCAAAGCTGACATCAAAGCGAAGAGAGACGATGGCTGGAGAGCACTGCACATCGCTGCTAACTGTGGGCATGAAGCCACAGTCTTGTTACTCCTCGATCGTAACGCTGATATCCATGCCGAGAATAATAAGAACGCGACCGCACTGCTCCCGGCTGCTCGGAACGGTCATGAAGCTACGGTTAAACTGCTTCTAGACCGTAACGCTAATATTCAAGCAAAGTGCAAGGATAGTTTCACGGCACTGTTCCTGGCTACTTACAATGGGCATATAGCCACAGTCAGACTGCTTCTCGATCGTAAAGCCGACATCCAGGACATCGACAGCCGAGGCCTGACAGCGCTGTTCTTTGCTGCTGTGCGCGGTCACGATTCCATCGTCCGGCTACTCATCGACTGCAACGCCGACATACAAGCCAAGTGTAATAGTGGTTATACCGCACTGCACATGGCTGCTGAGGAAGGGAAAACGCTCACGGTCCGGCTGCTCGTCGACCGCACTGCTGACATCCAAGCCAAGAACACCGCTGGCTATACAGCGCTGCATTTTGCTGCTATGAATGGGCACGATGCTACGGTTCGCCTACTCCTTGACCGTAATGCTGACATCCAAGTCAAGAGTAACACTGGCCACACGGCGCTGCACATGGCTGCTGTGAAAGGGCATGATGCCATGGTGCGGCTACTCCTCGACCGCGATGCTGATGTCCAGGCGAAGATCAACATCGAATATACGGCGCTTCACTTCGCTGCTACGAATGGGCACGATGCCACGGTCCGCCTGCTCCTCGATCGTAATGCTGACATTCAAGCCAAAAGTAAGAACGACTGGACGGCACTGCACTTGGCTGCTGAGAAAGGACATGAAGCCACGGTGCGGCTGCTCCTCGATCGCTCTGCTGACATCCATGCCAAGAATAACGTTGGCAGTACAGCGCTGCACTTGGCTGCTTCGAATGGGCATGACAGCACAGTGCAACTCCTCCTCGATCGCAATGCCAACATACAAGCCATGAGTAACACTGACTACACGGCGCTGCACTCGGCTGCTGTGAATGGTCACAACACCATGGTGCAACTACTCCTCGATCGGAATGCGGACATCCAAGCCAAGAATAATACCGACTACACGGCGCTGCACTTGGCTGCGGAGAATGGGCACGAAGCCACGGTCCGCCTGCTCCTCGACCACAAAGCCGATATCAATGCGAAGCTGGGTGACAGCCGGACGGCGCTGCAATTGGCTATTGAGAAAGGGCACGAAGCCACGATCCAGTTGCTCAGCGACTCCCAGCCTCACCTATCTCCTCCATCGCCCGTGAACGTTATTCCATGTGAGAAACCCACTCTGGAAGCTTCGAACATATATTCACCGTTGCCAATAGATACTGAACGTCGCAATCCAGATAATCAAGAACTTCTAGAATAACCAGCTCGGTTTTGTTTTTACTTGGTTGGTATTATTTGCGTATGGGGTCGCTGAGAAAATGCAGGGTTGTGTTAAGATTGGTTTTCGCGGAAGTGGGGTTGGCGGATGAGGAGTATCGTGGTTGAAGGAGGAGCGTTCTCTTTAGTGGTAGTACCTAATGTACTTCTTTAATCGATTTCCTTGTAGTTCTCAACATGCTTTATCCATTCTTGCTTCCAATACTGAAGCGAAGAGTGTTCATGAGTGCCCAGCTGATGACAAACCAAGCCTGTATGGAAACTATAAAGCACAGGCCACGAGGCTTTGGAGGTGGCACGCTACAAGTCTGGTGGTCGTAGCACTAGTGATGCACATTTAACTAAACAAATATTTGTTCAACAAGGACGATTGTTATATGCCCATTGAACAACTCAATGTGCTCTATCAGACCGTGGTTACCAGTTTTAATTCTGTTCGGCTGCTTCCATTGTTGTGCTTTTTACGCAGTAAAAAGAATTCCATCCGGGTACGGTTGCGTGACACGGGATGCATAGGACTCCCGTCCACTATAATCCTGTGAAGGGGCACGATTCCCGAATCCCAATCAAATCCGGCAAATCTCGGTAGTTGTTACTTGACCCCACACGCTAGCCTCAGTGCATCTTAGAGTGAACAGATCTCTTTCGTTATGGTAATGGTACGATCGGTAGCGCCCATGTGCTCGGGTACTCTACCCAGGGCAAATGATAGGGCGCACAAGAGGGTCGAGAGAAAAGCGGGGCAAGAAGCAAAATCAGTAAGATGTGATTGAACAGGAGCATCCGATAATGTCCGGATAAGAGTTATTCTGGTGAAATAGCATATCCACTGCTATACTATATCTGTTAGTGTTGGGTGATATACTGTGTAGGAGAGTAATCGATGATATGCGTGTCTCAACGTGTTTACCAGACCGACTATCTACGTCCCCGTCAATCATATCCACCACCACCTCGGTAACAGAGGTGATCTCGCAGTAGTACGTCGTTCGACCGGAGATGGAAGCTGGCAACTGGAAGTGTTGGGATTATGAAGGGGAGAACAGTGTGTATTGGCTATGGTATAATGACTATCTGGGGTACAGGTCCAAAGGTCCAAGATGTATAGAGAAAGGAAGAGTGAAGAGCGAAATCTAAAAGGCAGTCACGAACCTGATCTTCCAACAGGAAGCCTACTGAAAGCAGTGAAGGAGCACTCAAGACAACAGACGGGGTGAGAAAGTCCCTTCCGTCTGGACAAAGCCTAACCCTTCACTGGACTATGATTTGCTGTCTTGGGGATTCTGGACCGACAAAATATAAATACCATTGTCTTCCGAGTGATACTTTCATGACGCGAATGAAGACTTCGTGACCGAGTGATGATCTCCGACTTACCTATACCAATTTCGCATCCACAGTATTACAGCCTACTCACATGCTAAGGCTGGGATCCGAACGGTCCAGTGCGGACTATAATCTTTCAGAAACCAACGCCGTAGTCCCATCTCAGGCAGAACTACTATTGGCTTGGGCGTCTGGAGACTGGAGCTGCGCACAAGTATTTCTGGAAACCAGTGCCTGCCGGTAGTTGACATCTGATGATGGTGTCTGTCTAGACCCAAACGATAGCCATATTCCAGTGGGCGGCTTGACGCTAGTAGCTGTTGTCAGCCATTAAACTAACAGGGGAAGGGCTTACAACTAGCCGCGGTAGCGGTGCTTGGCTTGAAAACGGATCATATTATAAAATAACATGATTTCGACCGATTCTCATCAGGACATCATAGAGACCACGGGGACCTATAGGTATATAGTCCGAGAAAAATTACTTCGTTTCCTCAGTATCGAACGGTTTAGAATTCTCAGCCCCGAAAATCATCGTCGAGTCTCGGGAAAAATATTGGCCGTACAAGACTGACTGTCGGGATGACTGGAGTCAGAGTGGTGACGAGATTATTATTACGATGTAACCGGTGATGCGGGGTAACAGTTGAATGATAAGGCAGCCGGCTGAGTGGTAGAAAGTGTCAGGCGGGTTGTAGAGAAGGATAAAGCGTGCGGCGGTGGAGGTGTACACTGTTTAAATCCCGGAAGATGAATGTGAAAGCCGACTACTTGATTTCGATGCTACCAAGAATACCCGGCAAGACGAACCCGCCACACGGGCCGGTACTTCCCAGTCTATGGCATGACATCCACGTGCATAGGACAGTGTTCCGAAGCGGTCCAGCGGCAAAATGCAGAAAGTAGGTTCCGGGAAAGTGGTGGGGGCGAAAGGTTAATCATCTAGCACCAAATCTTACCTCGTTTTCACTATCCCGCTCGCTTGCAAGCCGGATTTTCGCGATCAAATGTGTGCCATGGAGGGTAAGATGAATCAGCGACTAGGCCACTCATAACTGCCGAATATTTTCATGACAATCATATCAACTAACTCTAGGAGACTCAGCTCGTGATAATCACACTCAGCTACCGTGGTGTCCGATCCTCTGAAATGATTGCGAAAGTCAACCTCCGGGCATTTTGGGGTATACAACTATGGTCCGGTTTAGTGACTTCCCCGAGTGGGCTGTGCGGGGTGCTGCACGAGCATAACCTCGGTGGCCCATGGGATCTGAAAATTAAGCCGGAGCTGGAAGAGAAACAGCGGGAAAACCGGACAGGGGAAGAGGAGAAGGAAGAATAAAAAGGTGGACGAGGTTACCGACATAACGCAATGGGAGGAGAATCACGAGATGTAAACGGGACGGAAAAGTGCAGCGGTATAGGTATGCAAGAGTATGGTAGAGGTACGCACTAAGATATCTCGTGAATATTTTAAAATTGGAAATTACTCAACAACACCATCGAGACAAGATCAAAGACTGTGGTCTGATAGATATATTAAAGGGCTACATGCTAATAAAAGAATCAAAGTCAATCGGTCCAAAATTGAGAAGGTTGACAATGTGAGTGAGAATTCAACAAGCTGCCGGATTTTCGCCAATTCGCCGCGGCAAAAAGCCTTGGATGGGTGGTGGGATGATAGTCGTTACGGGTCCCGTGGTGGAGTCACTGGTGAGTGATAAATCGTGCATGAGTCTGATTAGTGAGAACATTAGATATCACTCTCCCGTGCATTTTAGTATCTTCAATAATATTAGCAACCATTAGCATCCGCTCTGCCGTTCTTTCCAGCATCATCAATGGCCTCCAGGCTATTTCTGTAGCCTGTGGCCCTGTCGGGCTAAATCCTGAGTCAACAAATTTACGAGCTTTTGACTGTTAGTGAGCATCAGGGTACCATTCTCTAACCGTTCGCAACGCTTCCCAAACTGTTTGGTAGCAGATCCATAAACATAAGCGAGATATGTACAACCCAAAAAGCATCCGATTTTGCAGTATAGAGATCAACCGTCGTATTGGAAATCCGCTCAACCCCGCGCCCGAGTCCGCCTGATGGTGGAGCGGCCAATGTGGCCTTGTCATTCTGTATATAGAGAGACCGCTAGAGCAGAGAGAACGATATCGCTTTTAGACTTTCTCACAGCGCCCGTTACCATTTCCAACAATTCGCCGTCATTATGTGTTTCATATCGGTCTGCCTTTCGTGTCATTTAGGAAATACTTACGGTTTGATGTACCAAACGGATATTGGCTGCGCTATACATACTGTATAACGTTTATGACACGATTGGTGACTCTAGTTCAGTATTCAAATACAGATACATCATACACCTGATTACGAACCGATGTGCCAAACGTCGAGAATTCAATTTCAGTCTTCATGATCGCAAAGATTCTAAGATTAGTACAAAGCGTACAGCTAACGCCGAGTTCATTGGATTCGGTAGTATTCCTGTTACGATATGGAAATTGGAGAGAACCGTGTGTGTATGTTCTATGGTACAGAGAAAAGAGAGAAGGAGAAAGACTCAAGATATATACAGAAGGCATCTGCCCCTGCAATAGGACCGCATATCAGACATGTAACATCGTGTACATCTGTAACAATTCCTGTTACGATATGGAAGTTGGGGAGAACTGTGTGCGTGTATTCTATGGTACAGAGAAGAGAGAAGGAGAAAGACTCGAGATATATACTGGAGGCATTAGCCCCTGCAGCAGAACCGGGTATCAGACCTGTAACATCATGTACATCTGTAACAATTCCATCGAAATATATACCGAGTGATGTACTGTGCACCTGGATCGGAATCACCTGGCATCCCATCGCCATACCACCCCCAGCCAATAGCGACCGAACACCCATCTTGGCAAAAAAATAGGATGGTTTTCTGACGGGATTCTCGTCCTTTTTTCATCCCGTGGTTCAGCGTTTTGTATTCATCACCATCCTTGATCCGAATGAGGTTATATCCACCGCGGAGGTCCAACCATGTGAATATTCTGGCATTGCGCACATGGTCAATTATCTCTGAGATCAGTGGAAGGGGATCCCTGATCTTCACACTTGCTTTATTGAGCACACGCTAGTCGACGCAAAGTCTTTGCAGTTCAACCTTCTTCTTTGAGATGAGAATTAGCGCTGCTGCTGGCGGTATCCTCGCTGCCAAAGTCTCTTTATCATGCTAGAAGACTATTCGAGGGCAGCTTGACAGTTTTACAGGAATATAATCGCCTTTGGAATGAACTACGCCATTATTATGAATTCAAATATGTCTTCCATTTTGTGAAGAGATCAATGTATCTTGACATATGAATGCTTGAATATGCCGAGACTGGCACGAACTGGTAACGTATATACTGTAATAGCATTCCGAGCCAATTCAGATTCCTTTTGATGGAATAACAGTGGGAGTCCTCGGTGGTCAAAAATTCACAGCTTTACAGACTCTCACTCATATTTTCAACTTTATCAAATCTTGTCCAATTGACTTGGTGTGTAAATTCCATAAGCCCTTGGAGTTTTCAATCACACTGTGGTCTCCGATCGTCTCCCAATTCGCTAGTTACTAAGTAATAGTCAATTTTGAACAAAATCCCAAGATCCGTAGGACAATCCCGGACCTGCAGTCACATACCCTTGCGCGGGAGGAGGTTTTAACGGGATTACAGTTCCTTTTTCATTCCGCAACGCTCACGGGCCAGGTTTGGCTGCCAATCGGCGTCTTCATTGCCGTGAATACCGGAGAGCCCCGGGATTCACCGAATCTGTTTCCATGCGGGAAGGCCCTCATATCACTGCTGACCCACCGCGCTAATTGCTGCCCTGGGTTTGATTCCAGATGTGCTGCCTGTCGGACTGCCGTCTGAGAGTCACTAAAGATTGTGGCTCGCTTTACTCTGCTCGCAGACTGTGAGCCGCATGAACTCCCGAGATATCTAATCTCATCTAGTGCAATCTAATCAGCTATCATTTCCCATCTCGTACCCCACTCAGAATAAGATAGCGGGTAGCGCGCGTTGATGTGTAGAAGTGCACAACCCCTGCGCTACATAGTAATCGCATCGCTACCAGCATCACAATGCACCGCCGTTGTGTGCCAACAGTAGAAACAGACTACCTAATAACTTAAAACATTGCAATTAGACCAAACCTTCAAAAGAGATGCACATCAACATTAGCCGCCGTTTACAGATCTGCTCTCGACCTCCATCGACATGTAGAGCCGAACGAAGTCCACGAATTTCGCTCAATCACGACCATATCCATTGTACTGAATCTTTTTGGTGGTATCAGTAGTATATTGCAGCGGATTTAAGTCCGAAACTTCGGCAAAGAGCGCTTGTGGTACCGCCGCTCAACAACTATTTGAAATAATATGCAGTGGGGACTGGTAGGTGATAGTTAGCAAAGTTTCATGCCTAACTTATGTTGCGATTGTAAAACTCGTGGGCTTGATTGAACTCGAGATGTTGGTTCGGGCCGAGTTATCCCGACTTAAGTACTTGCGCATGGTACTTTGGCTTGGTAGTTAGTACTTGCCAAACCTAGACTCCGATCGTACCCGAAAACCCGGACAGAACTACAGCATCACTACCTATTTAAATACAAGCAACTAAATAGTTCGTCCCGTCCGGGCCACATTCTACCCAGGCCTGGATTATGATTTTCGGAGCAGAGAATTCTGGATCGCTTAAGAACACGGCAAATGGTTCATAGATTGATTGTATACCTACAGAGCCCTGTAGTGTCTAAGATGTCATGCCAACCAGAAGTCAAGCAACCGATGCAAGCTCGTCATGTGTTCGTCGCATCATCTAATCAAAACGTACCCATAGAACATCGTTCCCACCCTTCTTACCGATATCATATCTAGTGCATTGCGATTGCGATCGTGCGAACACCTAATGAGCTAGAGAGATTATTATCTGAGGCGCTGTCGTTATTGGTGATGATACCTAATCCTCGTATGCATATAATATACCACTAACGGTGACTCATTGAGAAATTGTCCAGCCTGCTTTGCTCACCTTGTCGAGTAAAGTGCTGTGCGACACAGGGCTGCAGATCAGTTCGGATATCGGCGAATCGCGAGGTGCGCCCCACAACGTTTGATCATGCCTAATGACTGGTTTCAGTGCTCATATGGGAATAAATCTAAATTTAAGATGTTTGATAAGGTACGCAACATGCAATGATTTGAGGCGGTCCAAGGGAGTGGTCTATCACACCCAGTGGGTTTACTTTGTGCATAGCTTTTAGGCATCATTGCAGATGTCTGGGATGCAAGGTGCGGTTGGGGGCTTTGGTGATTGGTTTCTGCATTATTTATCGTGTGGTCAGTTAATTAAGTGTGTTCGCAAATGGTTAGGTCCTTCGTGAACTGATGAGGCCTTACATACATATCTGGAGCCTGCTGCGTAGTTGTACCCATCATTTTTGTTTTTCGGGTTGAGTTAAGAGTATGTAGTCATAGGACTACACCGTATGACAGAGACGTCTAGAGTATCGTTGAGTATGGTATGGGGCTGTAATGCGAGTGTGCCTAGTATCCCAAAATGCTAAGGCAAGTCGCGAAAGCTCGCCTCACGAGTTAGTGTGAAAGGTAACCCACACACCCCAACTACAGCCTGGAGACAAAAAGGCGCCGCAATCGCTCACCGTGGGTGAACACTAATCACCAACTCCGTCCTCATACCGACACCTGACAAGCTCATCATACCAACATCTGACAAACTCACTCTATTCATCGTTCCAAGCACACTCCTTCGCAACCGTAATCCCCTGAACTCTGTGCGTCATAGAAGTTAATATATTGACTCCATGCAGGCCAATTTGATGGCATCTCATAGCGACCCAGAAGGCGGCCCGCATCTGGCTTCGGCGGAACCTAATGATTCCTTCGCCGCCCGCCTATCAGCCACGCTTGCCTATCTTGTTTCTCAACCGAGTGTTGGGATCGACAATGCAATCCATACGGCCGAAGGACTGCTTGCGGAAGCGCCAACGGACATTTGCATCCCGGTTGACTGTTGGGAGAACCTAGGTGTCCTATTCGAAAAGAAATATCAACAATCCAAGAACCTAGATCACCTTCAAGCGGCCATCACATGGGTCGAACTCGGAGCAACTGTAGTCCCACGAGGTGACCTTGCCCGCATACGTTGTCTCAGTAAAGTTGCTACCTATCGAAAGTCAAGGAACGACCATAGACGGAATTCGGAAGTCACCAGCGAAAGTAGAGAGCAAATGGACGATATAAGATGGGAGACATCCCAAGATGCCCTTACAACTCACCCCAAAAGGGCTCTCGACGGCCCTGATGATATCCCCAGAAAGCGGGTGAAAGCTGGTACTGAAACACCTTCTCTGGATTCGAGTTCCGCCAGCCACGCGATTCATTCCAGAGTGGATATCGACTCGCTCAACCATGAAATACATGTCGCCGAAGTAGTTATCGCAGATGCTCCCGCCGATTTCTGCATTCCAGCGGACCATTTCACAAACCTGGGTGCTCTGTTGGAACGAAGATATCAGCAAAAAAAGGAACTAGACGATCTTCAAGCAGCAATCACATGGACCGAACAGGGAGTGGCTGCAATCTCAGGAAGCGTTGGCCAAGTATTTTGTTTGAGTAACCTTATTGGCTACCTATTATCTAGATATGATAGGATAAGAGATCTGCAGGACATTTTTGAAGCCTGTAAGCTACTGAGCGAGCTGGGTGATCTCGCATTACCACCGATCGGCATTCTGGATGATGTCAACCCGGACTCCATTAAGGGGCTGAGGGTAGCACCAGGGGGAGCATATAAAGGTCCTCCTCCAGCCTCGCTTGATATAATTTCCACTAGGATTTCTGACCTCGCCTCACGGGATCCTGACGATCCCAACTGCCTTGATATAGCCATCGTATTGGTTGGAAATTATCTAGCAGCGATTTTTCGGTCATGCTGTGACATCGACCATACAAATATCAGTATCCTCGTTCGAATATTTGGTATCCAATATAATCGCATCACGAACTTCGATGATCTTCAGAAAATCATAATATTTCTAGAAATAGCAGTGGTTGCAACCCCTGTACACGATCCTGATCGAGCTTCGTATGTGGGCATCTTGGGCGACATGCTTAGCATGAAATTCAAACAGACAAAAGACATGGACGACCTGCAGAAGGCGATCTTGCGGTGCGAGGAGGGGGTAGCTGCCGAATCCTTGGGCAGTTTTTCCTGGGCTACGGGTTTGAACCACCTGGCAGAACTGTTACGCATGAGATTTGATATAGTAGGAGACATAAATGATCTACACCGGTCAATATTAAAGTCTGAGGAGATGCTGGCTGCGACTCCTAATAACCATGCAGACCGACCTGGCAGCTTAAACAACCAGGGAAGAAGACTGCTTGCGAGATTCCAGTTGACAAGAGATATGGAAGACTTGCAGCGCGCAATTTCGTGCAGTGAGGAGGCGTTGGCGATAATTTCCAAGGACTGCATAGACCGGGCAACCTATGTTAACAATCTAAGTGAATACCTGAGAACGAGATTTGAGGAGACTGGGGATCTCAACGACCTGCAGCAGGCAGTCGTGCTTGCGGAAGAGGCAGTGGCTGCTACTCCCATTGACCACCCCGAACGCGCTACTCGCTTGGACAACCTGTGCGCAAGCCTACAATTTAGATCAATTCGGACAGGAGGCATCGACGACCTTCAGAGAGCAATCTCACAATATAAGGAAGCGGTGGACCTTACACCCATAAACCACCCAGTCAGAATGAGACATTTACATAACTTAAGTTACATGTTGGGCAAGAGATATAACCAGATAGGGGATTTCGATGATCTTCAATGGGCGATCCAGCTATCTGAGGAGGTGGTGTCTACAACGCCTACTAACGACCCTGAAAGTTGTAACTATTCATACAACTTGAGCAAATTACTGCAATGGAGATCCAGCCGTACAGAAGACATCGATGACCTGAAGCGGGCGATCGAGCAGACCAAGGCAGCGGTAGCTGCAGCACCGTCGCATAGCCCCGGGCGAGCTAAATGTTTGATTATCCTGAGTAGCATGTATCTTTTCAGATTCCATCGGACGGGAGTGACCGTCGACCTGCAGCAAGCTACATTGTGGACCGAGCAGGCAGGGGCCACAAACTACTTCAGCCGAGGACTCATAATGGAAAATCTATCCATAATTCTGAGAACGAAATTCGACCACACCAGGAACATGGCAGACTTGCAAGAGGCGATCCTGCGGTCCGAGGAGGCCTTAGCTGCAACCCCAATTAACGACACTGGCCGAGCTCAAGCTTTACACAACCACGGCAGGACACTGAACACCAAGTACAAATACACGAAAGATCCGCATGATCACAAACGAGCTATTAGCTATTACCAAGAGTCCCTTTCGCTTCGTTCTGGTATCCTGTCCGAGCGCCTGGATGCAGCGTACGAGGCTACTTTCATGTTAGCTGAAGGTGAAAATTGGGCAGACGCGTGCGAAATGGCAGAGATTGCCGTTAATCTTCTCATCCACCTCAGTTCACGATCCGTAAGCCGAAATGACCAGCAGCACATGTTGAAGAAGTACACTGGCATAGCGACTCGTGTTGCGTCATTTGCTCTTCTAGCTGGAAAATCAGCGACTGATGCTCTGCAACTTTTGGAACTTGGTAGAGGGGTTATAGCTAGTTTGCAATTCGAAACACGAACAGATCTTACAGAACTCCGAGAGCAGTACCCGCTAAAGGCGAAAGAATTTGAACAGCTTCGCGATGAGCTCGATTCATCAAAAACTATGCCATTGGCTTCTACACAACTTCCATCACTCGTGTCCTCTACGAGGCATGCGCTTAGCCTGGAGCTAGACAAAACGATCAGCAGAATTCGACAACTACCAAACTTCCAGAGGTTTCTACTTCCTCCCACAGCAAGTGAACTGATGATGGCTGCTACACCCCAGCAACCTGTAGCTGTTATCAACTGTTCCGATTCCACTTACTGCGATGCATTCCTTATTGAACACGACAAAATTAGAGTGCTGAATCTACCCAATCTACATTTCACAGATGTACAAAAAGCGGCTACTCGTTTTAAGTATCACAGATTGACGAAACATGAGATGTTAGTTTTATTGCAATGGCTCTGGGATGTGCTGGCTGGTCCTGTTCTGGATGAATTGGGATTCAGGGAGGCTGTGACGATTAAGGAGTGGCCACGAATATGCTGGATTCCGACGGGTATTCTTTCCATCTTGCCTGTCCACGCTGCCGGTTATCACTGTGAACCGGGCTCCCGAACAGTGCTTGACCGTGCTGTGTCGTCATACGGCCTATCTCTTAAAGCGCTGATGTATGCGCGTCAGAGTAGGATTCGAACCGAAGCATCTGCCAAAGCACTATTTGTTTCGATGGACAAAACACCAGGGTGTGCTGGACTTACATTTGCTAGACGGGAGATAATAGAGCTGGAAGGTCTCCTGCCAACCTCAATCCCGAGAGTGACACTGCACAATACACACAAAGAAGATGTTTTAGCCGAATTGGACGGTTGCACTGTCTTTCACTTTGCCGGTCACGGCCAATCGCACCCTTACGACCCTTCCATGAGCACTTTACTTACGACCGACTGGCAGACCAACCCTTTGACAGTACAAGATTTGATCAATTTGAAACTCCATCAAAACCCTCCCTTTCTTGCATACCTTTCGGCTTGTTCAACAGGCGACATCAAAGATACAGCATTGCTTGATGAGGGTATCCATTTGATGGGTGCGTGTCAGCTCTCGGGGTTTCGTCATGTTATCGGGTCGCTGTGGGAAGTATCTGATAAGCACTGCGTTGATGCGGCAAAAGATGTTTACGATACTATTGTAAAGGCTGAGATGAGCGACGAATCGGTGTCACAAGGTCTACACAATGCGGTAATGAACCTCCGCGGAGGACACGGGTGTACAGGCACGACTAGGGAGACTAGAGATGCGCGCCTGATTCAGACTGAAGAGAACCCGGAAGATAGGATTGGTGACCCTTATATTTGGGCTGCGTATATCCATATGGGGATTTAGCTTGTAAAGTCTAATATTTTCATTTAGTCTGCACTGGGGAAAGCGTTACTGACGAACTCGTGATCAGAAGCAATACCACATAGTAGTCGTGGAAAAGATTGGGATTGGAGTGATTAAGTTGGGGGCGAGGAGTTTTAAGGGTTGGAGGGTATAGGTGGGAATTCAGAGAGTGGGACTTCGGGAACAGGAGTTAGGTAGTGGGATTCGGAGGCGGGGGTCAGAATGGACATTTGTTATTCCACTATGTAATGAAAGCCTTTGGAAATATCTCAAAACAGCATGTGTAGCTCAGTTGTTGACCTCTGCAAACTAGCACCTGATACAACGTGCCTTGGTGGCTTCATTTAACATAAATGTATACCTACATAAGTAGGTACTACACGCTATATAACTAAAATCAACTACGGAAAAAACTGTCGATTATGTTCTAATCGAGCATGTATGAGCGCGTGGTACTTGTCGGAATATATCGGAAACGATTCTGAATCCGTATCCAGGTATCCTGCGCCTAACTTAATCTCCCTTCCGTAGCTTCCCTAACAAACTTAACCGCCCACAGTAGCTTTGTGTAGCACCTATTCTTTACCACACACCAGAACAGGTAGACACTCTAGGATGGGAAGGGCTATCGAGTACAGGAATGTGGAAGTGCTGCTTATTGCTTTTATTTTGCCGTTATCTATTGACCATGTCACCTGCGAGGTCAGCCTGTTATTGTCTAAGTCCCAAAAACCCCAACTATTGCAACAACTACAAAACAATAAAGATTTCAAAATCAGAAGACAAGGAGCGATCCATAGAAGTGGGTATTTGAACGATATTGAACGTGATACAAAGTCTCTCTAAAGCGTGCGGCAGTGGTAAGCTATTAGCACGAAGCGGGGCTGATACATCCATCCTGATATAGTGATACAGCGATAACACAACCGTTGCGCATGCCGCATCTCAAACGTCCGTTTGTCCGCATCAGCAGTAATTTTAACCAGGACTATGTATGTACTCGGACGGTGTCAAAAGTCGGGCGCACTCCACAAAATGCGGAAATTCTACACCTCCACCGCAACAATAAAGAGAGATTCTGAAAGAGAAAGGGGTGGTAATAGGCTATTGGAGATGTTTCTATGAGGTTTTCTCAGAAAAATATGTGCTATGTAGTGAAAGACGAGAATCTTGGCATTTCTCGTTGTATGGGAGAAAAAAGTCGGGCGCTCTTTTGCCCTGTGTGACCGGGCCCCATATACCCTTGTACCCGAGTACATCTTCCCTGTACCCAGAACAAGAGTAGTGCTAGGCAGTCAAAAGTTGATATAGAATTCCTTGTTTGTGACTAGTTTCATGGTCCGACCGCTGCAAGCACCTATCCACCAGATCTCCACCAACTGCATTTGCAACGCATACCCTCTCCACTAAAATACTATCATTGCATCAGCTCCAATTAGCATGTGCCTTAGAATGGTGGGATGGTATTGTGGTCGATGGTTGCCTAGCTGTGCAGAGCTGTTGCCACCATGCCAATCATAGGCCGGAAGTCACAGCACTGCTATAGTGCCAATGTTATAGACTCCTCGTAGCCTTGCCTTGGCTTGTGACACAACCCCGGAACCATGGCAGATGTTGCCTAAGGCAACTTAACAAAAAAAGATTATGCTTGCAAACGTGGCGCCATTTGACAATTTGCCGTGCCGATGGCCTTGCGTCTAGGTTCCTATGCTCACCGCAAATATAACTTTTTAAGGAAGTTTGATGAGATATTACTTGGATTTACTTCCGCCTACACAACCAGCGAAAAATGGGATGAAAAAGTAGTCATTTATACTATCAACAATTGGAATTTACCTACGACTATAAGGAAAACTATGCTTGCGCGCGAAGGGAATTAAAGATTTAAAAGTATCGTGACATCTTACACGGCAAGTTATATCTTACTTGGCACTCTGAATACAACGAATAAAATCACATGCTAGATGAGCGCGGGCGGCTGTGACGTGAAGGTAGCTGCCTAAAAACTGAAATCGTCCGCCGAATTCAACCCACGAGGTTTGTTCCGATCACGACTTGTTGTATAGCCCATATGTGCATTATGATGCGTAATTTCACTTCCTGGGATTGAATGTGCTATATCGGTTATTCTTAACAAACGGTTGTGGATAACGCTTGATTCTCGTCGACTTTAGCAATTGTGGATTTTAGTCTAAGCCAATGTTCGAAACGGGCCTGCTTTGACTTCTTTAGGCCCGGCCCTCAGGCTTTAGAGAAAGCCCGGCCAGCCGCAGGAAGCACGCAGGCCGATGATGAGACATGACAATCCTAAATTTATTACCGAACGCTAATAATAACGATTGTTTACCTCGAACCACTGAAAACAATGAAATCTATCGTCGTCCAATTAAATTTATACCTCTGTTTTTCATATTTCAGATATGCAGGCCTGGCCGGAAGTCCCCTAGTCCACAAACTCTCCGCCCGACAAATCGTAGTCCGGGTTCGGGTAGACATCCGCCCGCCCCGGGCAGACTTTTGGGAAGCCTGGGTATGATAAATATGAGGCCAGGAGGTAAAAGTACACATGGCTTTGCACATTCGTGCATTAAGCACCTCAAGATCGGGTGTAATCAATTGGGCAGCCGGTTACGGGGTTTTGGTTTCGCGATCACGGCGTCATATTTTTGTTGCTCATACTATGAAACTACGGGACTGCAGCTGGAATATCAGACCATGAAGCTGCCTCGGTTGTGAGCCTGCCGAACGAAGTCTATTTTGTTCCTGGTATGCAATTGGATATACCAAAAACGGGCTATGCTCACGATGCAAATCTACCAATAATACGAGACCGATACGGAAGATAGCGCCGCCACCCCCATGGCTGTAGCACGAAAGCCCTCCAAGACAATTCATCATCCGACATTACTGTCGTCCTTGTTTGTCCAATTTTTGAACACAATTGATTCGACCTTCGTAATCTGAGTCGGTATTACGGGTATGTTCTATCGTGAAACTTCGTAGTATACCTTGGTATGCTGTGATTAATGTTGAATTACCAACGGTTTGGGGGGTGTGAGCTTCGTGGTTTACACATCGCATAGCATGTACCGCTTACTATAGTAGGATCCATGGTTCGGAACAATGTGTGCAGCAGCTTCACCAGCGTGTGAATAGCGAGGTAGCGACTTCTTATGCCGGTCTCTGCTGTCATGTAATCGGTATTTGTTTCGTTGAATTTATTTTAGACTATTGTACTGAACAACAGCTATACGTAATGAGGCAGCGACGTTTAACCGTAGGCGCTGTAAAGCATCATAAAGGCAGTAAGAGGTAATAGCAATAGCAACACACATAACATAGGGACATAACTTAAGCACAGAATTGTTACTCAATTGCGAGGAGTGACTTGGAGTATGTATTCGGAAAGCGTGACCATGTCCAATACGTTCGGCAGTATCGGAACCTCTCGTGGTTCACACACTCAATCAATTAATATCGTGGCCATCGATGAGCACTAGCGACGCTGAGTGAGCGCGAAGTGCGGAGCCCACCTTCCCTAAAGGAGAAGACAGAAATTTAGCGCGGCGCTAAACTGCCGACTTCCTCTTGTTGTCAGGAAGAACTTTCACTCTAAGGATACACAACTTGCGCTTCGAGAGTATTTAACTAAACGATCCCCTGTCTTTACCCTTGTCTCGCATATTCTTTATGTATGAAGGAGGGTGCTATGGAACTTTTACAAGCACATATCGACTACGGCGCGGCATTCACATGTGTTGTGTGGATACTCTTTAGCCGAAATTACCGCCACTGCCGTCGTCCTGCGCTAGAGGTTTTCTCACAATAGCATGTGATTGTGCCATGTTTTGTTCCCATAAACCCGGTGCGCTCCAAAATCTTAGAACCAGACCGCGTGCAACCTAGCAAGCCGTCATTACGGCATTCTCTCTCCGCATCCCCACGAAATACCGTTGGTATTTGCGTATGAGACCGTGGTCACAGATTTTGCGGTCACCGGTGCCAGCCACTGATTTTATACGGAGGCCGGTTTTACAGTTTTAGAGGTATAGTAGAACTGTCATTGCGACTTTACAGACACCGAATTCTGCTCAAATGCCAGTGTCCGTGGAGAATCTTATTAATCTCGATCGACCATTTGCGATTGTTCTCGTTAGACTGGTTGCCAAGTTGACTCTTTGAGGATTCATCATAATTGGACGACATGACCGGAGACACGACTCTCGCATAATGGCGTCTATATCGACCTACATCAATTTACTTGTGAAACTCATCACCCTTGCAATAAGTATGCTCAGGTTTTCGTCTTAGTTATTTTCTCTGTTGTCAACATGCTGTGACCAGAGGTGGAAACGATCCGTTCCCTGACAGTCCCTACAATGCCCGATATCATCGTTACACCAAGACCGTGCTTGATTTCAACAAACCGGTCGAGTCCATACCTCCTGAGGACCACATCCGTCGCAGACTTCTATGGGCACTTGCAATTACATCAGGTTTAGGGTTCACTTCAAAACCCTCCTCCCTTTGGGTGCCCAGCACCAACGAGGGGTTCATCTGCATATGAATGTGTCATATTATATTCAAATCCAGCTAACAAATGTAAGTTCACTCATTTGTTAGCAGTACTCATACGGCCGACTGTTGAGTATTCCACTCGCAGGGATGACCTAGGGTTAGACCCTTTATGGGTCGGTCTATGCTTTGTTTGTTTTTATGATACAGTATGCAATCTATCTAGAGTATGCCAGCGACTGCCATTTAAATCATAATTAACAGGCCTACAGATTTTCGTATTTTAACCAGGTTCCTTTATTCATAATTTTAAATCTAGATGAGATGTGGTTGGGATTATCGAACTACTGCTTACACGATTAAAGCTCTCAACTGGGCGGATTCAGCGTTTTCTAGGCCTAACACCGATGTCTAGGGCGAGGTTCTCTTCTGTTTCCCACGCTTTCTAATCCAGTGAGCATCTAGTAAATCTCACGTTCGCGTATGGAGGGGTTATCTTCTAATGTACTGTTGGCGCCTTGAGTTTCAATAGAAGTTTAGTAGACTCCGAAACCCTACATTAAGTGTCTACATATAGCATCGTGTGGACTTGGGATTTAGCCTGAAGACTGTTGGGGATTAGAACGAAGATTGCCGGTGTTCAAGCTCGATAACCTCGGGCTCGGGAATGGAACCTGGCGGTCCCCGATAACCTCCGGACGAGTATGGTGTCTTTCTTACATGTGCATTCCTGTCATACTCTCTCTTTATATGGTAGCTAATCACTTTTCTAGGACATAAAATTCAACATCTTTCTTCGTACTTGACAGATCTCATCATGTCGGTAATTTTTAATCTTCGCGATGGCCTACATACCCCAAAGTAAGCGCACCTGAACAGAAAATCACCCCCGGAGGCTAGCGAGACATCAGCGGTACACTCAGCTTCACCCGATCTTGACGAGAGAGATAAGACGATGTCATGAGTCCATGTAAGTGAGCATGCGGCTGTGATTGCTTGGATGGAAGAGCTTCAGCTGCATCCGGTTCCGGTCGGGGGCGCAGGCTATCCACTGTGAAATACGGACATACTAAATCAGTCGCAAGCCAAAGCCGGATAAGGCTCACAAGTGCACGAAGTTCAAATAAATAAGGGATTGTACGTCGAGTAGCGGCTAATATTACTTACCCCCTGGCTTGACAAACTCTGTCAGAAGCATTTACTTGCCGGCGACACCGGTACCGGCACCCCCGACCCAAATGAGAACCCATTCTTTCGATAAATCTTAAGATAGAGCTAGCGGAGAGTTTTAAAGTTTATACGGTAGTACCCTACTTCTTCGGCCTTGTCTTCTATTAATACGTGAGTCCCGTAACTAATAGGTTGTCTCGTCCCCAAACTCTCGTTGCCTTCACTCGCAGGCTCGCTTGCTGTGTGTAAACGAGGTACGGGTGGGAAACACCACTTGAGGTTGGGCACGAGACGAACTATTAGGGCACCACTCCAACTTAGTTGGGCCAATTGGAACATCCATATTAACAATCCGGTTATAACCTACTTTTACTTCCATGTAATGGTATACATACTAAATTACTGCGGCAATCTGCCCATTTGTTTTTCGATCTTTGAAAAATTCTTTTCCCCCGTTGCGGGGCGAGGCTTCGGGACCTAGACAAGGTGCTGCGGTCCATTGATAATGTTAGGGAAAAATTGTATGCAACACAGCCTGAACTTAAAATCGTACTAAAAGAAATGCATCTAAAGAATGAATTGATCATTCCCGCACCTCGCAAAGAAACGTACCTGGCATTTCAAGATACTGCCACAATGAGGTCGAAATTCAGATTGGCCATGTTGCTTATATAAGGATCCAGGCGCTCCTCCTGTTCCGTTAGAAATCACGTAATCACCACAACTATACCATCTACCATCCGCTCGCCGCGTCCCCTACATTCAACAGGTCATCAGAATAGCAGTTCGAGTAAGACAATATGTTGAAGAGTACAGACCACTCCCAGCGTCCTCAAGACCTAATTATCAATTATTCCAGACCTCGACAAATTACCAAGACTAACATAACTGACATATATTGAGATGAATTACATTGGAGGAGACTGGGAGTATTCGTGGTAGCGCTAATCGATAACAGCTTTGGTGTTCGGTTTGGCGCCCCACATGACCAACAGACTAGCCACAGCCTCGTTGCCCCTATCTAACGCTGCTTGAAGGGCATTGCCGCAGCAGCCACCCTAAGAATGAATATCAGCGCCGATTTTTCCGATGAGCTGATGGCAACGCATCCAGCCGGTAGGGCATAAGACATCCAACTACCTTGTATATATGTCGCGTCTTTCTCCTTCTATTCTATGTGCAGCATATTCACACGGTTCTCCTTTCCATTTCGCAACACCGCTTGTCACTGCAAGTGCTACTTCATTATCTCTGCGAATTTTACGTATAAAATGGCATAGATTTTACCTTAGATAGTTCGCCCAACAGTCACTTGTGTACGATACACAATGCCAGGCTTCCCAATAGTCCGTCCCATCCGGGCAAAAATTAGCCCCAGACCAGATGATAATTTTTTGGATAGGAAAAATAAGAACTGTTTTGCCCTAGGGCAGCAGAACCTCGGACTAAAAGACTACAGGGCCGTACAGTCTAGCTCTGCGCACTGTGCACAGCGATGCTGTAATGCAAACACGATAACGTTCAAAAAAACAAGACTCTTTGCTCACTACCCAACCTTCTCCACTCACAACCGCTGCACTTCCACCCTCATCTGCATGACTACCAATATCTTCTCTGCTTCTACAATATTCTTCGAATCTCCACAAGATATCTCTTCCCGAACCACAATAACAGACACTCACTACCCTAGATAATATCGTCCCCCAAGCGAGCTCACTGATCTGAGATTGTGTAGGGTTCACTTTTTCTCAGGATATTAGCGTTTAATCTCACAAGTAAATTGAAGCAAGTGGAGAAGGTTACAGATGTGACAAAGCTCTATGCAAATTGTAGTGGAGTTGAGATGATCTGAAATGCACTGTGAAGGGTATGGTCGCTGAATTGGAGTATGAAGTTCAATTGCAGTTTCGCAGGGGACACAGCGTACTTCTTTATCCTCATGCTTAAGTGTGTTTAGATTCTCTCAGGGACTTTAGCTGGCTACCGATAGAGGTGAACGTTCAGACCATGGAGCTTTCGTATTTCCATTTGTATTCATTGGCTTGTTTTATTTAAATCAGCGCATTTTCATCATAAATAGCGTTTAGGCAGCCCACAGTTTTGCATCCGAACCTTTTATCTTCAGGCACCCAGCCGCCGCATTCAGGCACATTCATGGTTTGGAGTTCGTACTGGCCCCAGCTTCGTATCCTGAAACCGTATCCAATAACTACAGGCATCTATATCGGGCCCTAGGTATTGAGATCTCGCATCAGGAAGGACCAGGCCTCCGAAATGCATGCCCTGGACGGGACGCCGATTTGGGGCCCCGAAGGATCCGGACCGTTGGGAAGCCTGCACAATACAACCTCTTGCTTTGTGCTTGATTGATACGGACAGTCCTAATTGTATGATCCACTCTACATCAACGCCTGCCTTCGCGAGTCCTGCAAATTATCTTCACGTTAAATCCCGTCAAAGACTGTTGAGATCAATCGAGTACGAATAGAGATATTGAATTGACTATCGTACAAAAGTGATTGTCTAAAGAGCAAAGAGAGAGAAAGACAGGCGAATATATATGGGAAAGGAGAGAGCATACTCGGCGAAGCCGAGTATCACATCCGGAGACCAATGCCGGGCAGCACTGCCGGGCCTAGCCCTACTCCTCAGCATGGGGGCAGGCGAGGCTGGTGGGGGCAGGCGAGGCCAATGGGGGCCGTTGGGGGCTGTAAGCCCCCATACGCCACAAAAGCCATCGGGCCAAATCCCGTGCCAACAAAGACTACGAGATTATAATATTATTACATATGGTGCACTTTATTCATAATCGCCTAAGAGTCATGCAAATTGGATGTGCTACATCTGGATCTGTGCTGTATCTTTCTATCACCTCTGATTGATATATATCGACGCAAGGTTGTCCAAACAACATAAGGCTATAGTATGCTCTGGGCCGAGTACCCTCGAAGATGTCTCCATGACCTTTACAAATAGTTCTTTAGCCTCCTGTAGTCGCCCTTGGCCCACGTATGTCGATGCGAGGTTACCCATCATGACCAAGGTATCTGGATGCTCATGGCCAAGTATGCTCTTCGCCTTCTCCATTGCGTTCAAATCAATCACCTCAGCCTCCTTCCATCGACCCTGTCGCTTGTAAGTCGATGCGAGATTTCCCATGCTAATCAAGGTCTCTGGATGTTCTTGGCCAAGAACCCTCATTGATGTCTCAGTTTCCTGCAAGTATAGTACTTCAGCATCGTTCCAGCGCCCCTGGTTCCAGCATGTCAATGCGACGTGGCCGATACTGGTCAATGTATCTGGATGCTCTTGCCCAAGTATCCTCCTTCTCGTCTGCAAAACCTCCATACATAACATTTCAGCGTCCATCCACCGTCCCTGGCTCCCTAAAGTCAATGCGAGGTTATTTATGCAGGTCAAGGTATCTGGATGTTCGGGTCCGAGTATTCTTTTGGATATTTCCATCACCTGCACCTCCAACTCTTCGGCTTCCTTCAGTCTCTCCTGTTTGGAAAATGTCGATGCGAGGCTGAGCATACTAGCCAAAGTATCAGGATGCTCTTTACCCAATACCCGCTTATGTATCTCCACCACAGGCAGCTCAATATCCTCTGCCTCCTTCCATCGCCCCTGGCTCCTATAAATTGATGCAAGGCTGTTCATGCTTCCCATGGTATCTGGATGCGCTTGGCCGAGTACCCTCTTTCTCTTCTCGACGGTCTTCACTTTTAGCACCTCAGCCTCCTTCCATCGCCCTTGTTTGTGATATATCGACGCAAGGCAGTTCATGCTGGTTAATGTATCTGGATGCTCTTGGCCAAGTACCCTCTTTCTTGTCTCCATTACTTGCGCACATAGCACCTCAGCTTCTGACCATCGTCCCTGCCCCAGCAACGTCAATGCAAGGTGAGCCGTGACGGTTAAGGTATCTGGATGCTCTTGGCCAAGTACCCTCTTGGACGTCTCCATGCCTTGCAGCTCCAACTCTTCAGCTTCCTTCAGTCGTCCCTGTTTCCAAAATATTGCGGCGAGACTACCGAAACTAGCCAATGTATCTGGATGCTCTTCGCCAAATATCCTCTTTCTTGTCTCCATCACCACCTCCTCCAACTCCTCGGCCTCGTTGCATCGCCCCTGCTTCTGGTATGTCACCGCGAGGTTATTCATACTGGTCAAGGTATTTGGGTGCTCTTGGCCGAACACGCTCTTGAACGTCTTCATGACTTTCACCTTCAGCACTTCAGCCTCCTTCCATCGCCCTTGGTCACAATATGTCGATGCCAGGTTATTCATGCTGGTCAAAGTAGTGAGATGTTCTTGGCCCAGTATCTTTTTATATGTCTCTATGACTTGTATCTCTAACACCTCAGCCTCCTTCCACCGCCCCTGCTTCCAAAGAGTTGATGCGAGGTTTACCATGCTGGTCAGGGTATTTGGATGTTCAGTGCCCAGCACCAGCTTTTTCGATTCCATAACTTGCACTTGCAGCACCTCTGCCTCCTTCCATTTCCCCAGGTTGATGAATGTTAATGCGAAGTTGTTCATGGTTGATGTAGCGACCGAGCTCCTTGCTCCATAGGTGTTTTCCGTGTGCTGTAGAACATTTGCTTGTAAAACTAGTGCTTCTATCCACTCCCCCAGCCTTGTGTGCGACTTGACTACATTGCAGATTGATCCAATGTAATAAGGATGAACAATTCCATCAGTTGCTCCTATTTGGTCTCTGATCTTCATTCGTAATGTTTTTGATTCCCCAAATTCTCCCAACTCATCCAATAGATCTCCTAGGATTTCATATAAGGCCAGTGGTACGAAATGAAGCTCCCCTAGCTCTCGCGCCATGTCATCAGCCTCTCTTCTGTACTCATTCAGCGCTTTTTCGAGTTGGCTGCGCCCAGATGATTGATATTCATGAATCAGGTCGACAGTCAGAAGCCCATCGATTCCAAGCATCCTCCCACGCTGCCCCCTTGCAGGTCGTATAGCTTCTTTTTCAATCTTTAAAACATAAGGTTGCGTATTGCTCTTCTCCAGCCACATATGACACTTGCTATCATCTGACTTAATCCCAAATCCAATCTGATAACAAAACGCGATTTGGAACGCGATCTGGCTTGCGGAGGTTTGGTTGGGAACATGGAAATACTTTGTTTCTAGGCTGTCTCTAATTTGTGTCCGAACACGATAGTCTGCTGCTATGAAATCGACAAGATTCTCAGCAATCTAATCGGTTATCAGCAATATTATATAATACGTATATAGATTTAATGCTTACTCGAAAATGGGCATGCCTTGAAAGCTCGGTATTTGTCACCATTATTCCTAGGCCTTCGCTAAAAGGTTGCGGTTCGGTTCTGAACATCTTTGCAACAGTGTTTACATAATATTTTAAATGAAACCACTGTTCTTGGCCGAGAAGACCTAGTAATTTTGCAATATCAGTCGTCCGTTTTTCTGGATTCAGTGGAACCGTCAGGCTGAAAAAGATTTGCAGCCGACTCTTATGCTTTGCATTCAAGCCCGCACCCACTGACACTGATTCCATAAGTTGATTAGCAACATATTCCATCTTATCATCGTACTTCATCTGTTCAAGCGATGTGCTAGGGCCGGTGGATGTGTCAAATGTGTACTCCATATTCTGCTGCATACAAATGTTTCCAAACAAAATCCAACAGCACAGCATTCCGAATGAGTACACATCTGCCTTTTTCGCTTCTAGCGCTGTGAAATCGCCGAAGTGATGTTCGGGGGCATTCCATGGTCTGGACTTCGGTAGAAAAACACTTCCTGTCCTACTTACGGAAGAAGTTTCGGGCGCGGTAAAAGTGGAATATCCGAAGTCTGTCACCTTTACGGTGGTTTTTCCGGCAGTGTCCTTGAAAACTAGCACGTTTTGTGGCTTGATATCTCCATGAATTACATCTGTTTCAATGTTAGCCTTTTGAATATGAAAATCAGCTTTAATAAACAGACCATAATCATGCAGTGCCATGATTGCACTTCCAATGTCGGCACAGAGCTTCAGCCGCCCATCGATTGACATGTTCCTTCCCTCATACACATTCATGAATTGTTGTAGATCCCACGCGGCTTTTTCAAACACGAGTACAGGGATGGCTTTCCCCGTTCTCGGTTTGACTTCCCAGCAGATTCCTTGTAGATTGATTATGTTTGGGTGATTTCGAATAGGGAGTTGACTCAAAATCATTACCTCCGATATCAATGGTAAATAGTCGAAGACTGAGTCTGACTCATCAGGTTCTAATACATGAAACCGCTTGAATGCAAGGGGCATGTCGGTGCTAAACGTAGACTGGCTTATCATCCCAGAGCCACCGTGTCCAATATTCCCGAGTGCAGGCTGCCACGTAATTGGAAGATAATCGACGTTACACTTTTGAACAATCGATAGAAAGTCGATCAGGTCACTCTGGAGATCGCCGCTGGTGCGGTCTGTCGAAGCGGAGTAGCGGGTAAACATTCCATCGGAATGCGACACGAGGACAGAGTTATAGTTGGAAAACATGATGTATGGTGAGTGGAGAGCAAGAGTTACAACAAGCCGAGTGCAGGAAGTAGGCGAAATTTTAATAAATGCGCGCGATCTTAGCATGCAGACCCAGGAGTGTGCGTGGGGTGATATCGTAAATATAGATAAATGATCCCTGGATGTTTTTGTTGGCGTGACTCAACTGCGGATGGGGCTGTGCTAGTACAAACGAATGACGGAACAATATTTTCCATTAAGCGCTGCCACCAAATATGAACCAGAACCCTGCTGGTTGGCTGTGAAGAATCGAATTATGTATAACCGCTAGTGGTTGTGCCGCAGCGACTGTTCATGCGGCAGCCTATAGCTTCTTAACTGCAAATATTCCAGCGCTAAGTTAAATGAAAAATAAAAAGTCAATGTTAAAGAATGAAAAAGATTAGTAAATCGATATATTGGGTAGTTAAATATAAGTATAAGATATTATTAGATATCTTTAAGGTTGTAGTGGTGGTTGGAATTGTTGTAAGAGGTAGTAGTTAATAAAAAAACGAAATAGAGAAAATAGTGGCAGATGTTGCAATCACTAAAAGGTGGAATGGCGGTAGTATATAAAATACAAATCTCATCGAAATCAGTTTGCATATCATGTACAAAGTTTAGAAACTGGACCATAGACAGGTTCCAGGTGCACCTAACTCCATGCTCCCGCTGCACTCATCGTCGCTCCCCCAGAAGTGTCCCCGCTCCAAAATACAAACTTGACCGCCAGACAAGTAGTGTAAACAACGGGATGCAAACAGGACGGGAATACCGTGCAAACACACACCGGTGTAGGGGTATGGATTGACGCCCCTCCGCACCATCCGTCCTGACATCCTTCCAAGACTTTTTGTCACGCTGAAGCGCGAGAGGCCTAGGGAGCATTGTGGTATACCTTCAAAATGCACAATAATTATTGTCATTATGCAACGCATCTTATCATGATTTTGTACTATACATAACTGTTGGAAATGGTAGCGGGCGCTGTGAGAAAGTCTAAAAGCGATATCGTTCTCTCTACTCTAGCGGTCTCTCTATATACAGAATGACGAGGCCACATTGGCCGCTCCGCCGTCGGGCGGACTCGGGCCCGGGGTTGAGCGGATTTCCAATAATAACATGTTTTGGTGTTGGGTGTGCATTTGCCCGCGAGCCGGTGAAGATGTGATAGCAGGAATCAACTCAGTATGCTATCTACGATTGCTTCTTCAGGAATAATAGCACATCCAGTAGCTTTTGCCAGAGAGCTATTTAGTTGTACAGTCAAAACAGTTTCATAGGCTAGCGACAGGCTTCCGCGTTCGTGATGAATGTGCTGAGAGTTGTTTCGATGTTCAGTGTCATTCTCTTCTGTATGTCACTAGAACCTGGTGCAACCGCGTGTTCCCCCTCGTATACCAAATATCTGAGTACAAGTTCTTCCTTGTGTCATTGACTGATTTGGTGGCCTGTTTGGGTTAATCTCATAACTATAGTAACAGTGAACACTCAAGCGAAAGATCGTTTTTAATGCACCACCATATATACCAACTTCACTAATTCCTCTGCTACGGCATTACGGCCTGCCAACACAATTCAATACTGGTTTAACGGTGATATAGCTACTTCAGATATTTGTCTAAACGATTACCCGCGCGTCAGTGGGGCAAAAAGACTTGGAAGGATGTCAGGACGGATGGTCTGGCGGGGCATCGGTATGGATGCAACCGTCCTAGCAAACCCCGGAATGTTTTCGGAAATTACTCAACTAGGCAATAGAGAGAAGATCGAAGCCCGCAGTATAATTGATAACTCCAATGGCGACATTTGATAAATAAGATCTAGTCAATTGAACAAGATTTGAGTGTTGCAAGTGTACTTGGATCGTGAGTCTCAGCACCGTCTGATATCCTGTATGAGAATGAAGACTTGTACGGAGATGGTGGCTGTATGAGGATTGCATCAGGACCAGGGTGATGTGTCTCATGTCAGATAGTGCATACGCGTACGCATATTGGAGCTTCTACATATACGGGCCTTTGGCCCTCCAAAGATCAGTTAAGTCAATCAGTCAAGTCATTCTAGCGTCCAATGTACCATTGAGGAAGTCGGCAAATGTGAGTGAGAGACTGTGAAGTTGGCGGGGTTTTCTCATATCTTCAACCCCTCCTGTTTCGCTACTAATCGAAAACAAATTGAGCTGGAAACACTATCAGGGCATATAGAGATTACTGGCTGTCTATTGGGTCTATTGGTACCAGTCTTGGCAGATTCAGACAAGTGGTTATTAAGATATATACTATTTCTAGGTTCCTAAAATGGGAGAACGTTTTCACGTATAGTAGCATAACTCAAGAAATTTTCGTACGAGTGTCATTTTACATAGTCTAGAAACTGCCAAGCTACCCCTGAATACTCTCTTAGCATGCTAAAGAGACTTTGGCTGTGAGGGAATGGCAGTGAGGGCACTGCATTGTAACCAGAATTGGTAGAGGAATCGAGTGTGGTAGGTAGCTCTCCGCATCCACCTTCTCCGCTATCAGCCACCACCATAAGACCACCAATTCTTGGTCACGTTTGAAGCACTTCAGTGCAGAGTAAGCTGACTAGATGTAGATGGATCCCGCGTTGTCGTTAGCCTGGTACTGGCACTGGTAGATCGATGGGAGGGGGGTTTCGTCCACCCTTCCCCACAACGGGCCGCCCCTACCGCTCCACGGCCTGTCTCTATACATGGTACACTACCACGCAGAAACCATTGACATATAATGTAGCTACTTTGTACGAAAGTAAGTCCCATTTGACCGAGAATGGGTGGAATTATGGGGGCGGTAAATCTGCCCTTTTCTCCCCCCTATCAGCCAACCTCATTGCACCGCCACTTCTCAGTCAAGTTCGACTTCGTTTGGCACAGAGTAGCTATACTATATGCAGATTAATTTCACATTGTCACTGGATTGGCACTAGAACGCTGGGAAGGTGTGTGTGTCCTCTACCCCCCTTCAGTGTACCCCAACCAGCCCACAACCAATTCCAGCACTGGGCTAACAACAACTAGTATATCTAACTCGGGAATGAGGGTTTTGAGACTGTGTATCCCACAACAAATCTTCGGGCGAGATGAACTTGTCTGAAAATCAGGGATTTTAAGCTTCATTAAGTTGGATCCCAATTTCTATGGGGGCCAACTATTGGACTGTAGGGCCTGGCGGATTTACGAGGTTCAGACATGCCGTCAGACTGGATTAAGAATTAGCGGCTTTTATGCACCGGTTAGGAAATATAAGCTAGCACTCATAGGCGGCATCCATATAAGCCACAGGCATTTGTACATATTCACCGGCATCTGCAAATACCGCCGGCTATTGTAGGTAAAGCCTGGCTTCAGAGGGATTTGTAGAGCACCCGCCGGATTTAGCCATTTGTGGCTGAAAATGATTGACCGTCTGCCGGGATGGCAAAAGTCCATCCGTCCTGTCGAAGATTCGCCCTTGCCTAGGATGCGCATTTCGGGTTGCCTTCAACTTGGACTGGGGGTTTCTGTCTTCTGGAAAGTAAAACCATCAACCTATAGAGCCTTGGAGCTGTTACGATATGGAAGTTGGGGAGAGCCGTGTGCGTGTATTCTATGGTACAGAATAGGGAAAAGGAGAAATGACTCAAGCTATATACAAGAGGCATCAGCCCCTGCAGCAGTGACCGTGTATCAGACCTGTAACATCATGTACATCTGTAACAGGAGTGTTGAAATATGTAAGGGGAGAACCGTGTGAATAGACTTAGGTACAGAGACTGGAGAGCAGGAGAAAGACTTGAGATATATACAAGGTAGTTGGGTGCCTTATGCCCTACCGGCTGTGTGCCTTGACATCAGCTCAGCTGAAGCTCAGCTCGGTCAGGTTCATGCAAGGAGCCCTGCAGGCCATCGAGTGATTTGTTGGTGACTTTGTTGTTTAATCATACTGTATTCACTCTAACTAGAGTATGACAGGACCTTAATAACCCCCTCCGCCTCCGGGCGGGCCGGCTAGATGGCGGAGCTCCCCCCCCGCTACCCTTCGTCCGCGTTGACAAAAGAAAGATAAGAGAAAGACAGAAAGAAAGTTTGTTGGTGACTTCGAGCGATGGAACGGTGATTGCGAGTGAAGAATTGACTACCGAAGAACCCCCACAGCACGGTTGAAAAAATCAAAATATTACGCGCTATCTCCATAAGATACAGTACAGTTGTATGGTACGCGCTACCGTGCGATTAGAGCTAACAAAGGCACCAACCGATAGCACTACATGAGATGTCACTCGGAAGGTACTTACAGTCCATGTTACATATTCTGTGGCAAGAGACTCAGAGTGGCGAGTAGCGAAACATCAAAGTTTTCTCTAATGATTCTCTGTATAACTCGAGTCTTTCTCCTTCTCTCCTTCTCTGCTTCTCTTCACTGTATCATAGAACCTACACACGGTTCTCCCCTAAGTACTATAGCAACAGTCCATGTTAAAAGTAGAGATTGAGAAAGCTTGATTATATGCTATCTAAAAGAGCCACACAGTCATATCTATATGGTCATATAAGTGCACATACATACATAATCATCTATATATAAATACAGCTAAATACCACCCATTCAACAGCAATCTCCCAGTCTCCCATACAAGCCATCATCTCCAACCATACGAAAGCTGAAATCTATTTATTCAACAGTCCAATCAACACTATCCTAATTCTAAATATTTAAGTACTAAACGCACTTAGGCAACAAAAGCATTAGCCAAGGCTAGACAGCATGCTGGTCCCTAGAATGACAACAGTCTGGACGGACCGTTCCCATCCCTGGCCAACTGGGCCCTTTGGGAGCACTAGAAGTTGATGACTTGAAGATACCTGCAACAGTGTGGCGGTTATCTTCCGAGTGATTACTGCATTGTGCATTTATCATTGTGCATGTAATATTAGGTGATTTCCAAGTGAATTTGGTTCCGGTTGCCATCCATTTCAAATGCGCGTGACATTATCACCTCCGATTGTACCCGGCCGCGCTAGACTCTTTCACGGCTGACCCCACATGTACGAGTGACCGCGCTTCAGTTCGGATGCCAAGTACAACGGTCTTCCCAACTTTGTGTACTTAAAGGATCGTGCATTTGCTTTCTTAGTGCGATACTTTACAGCGTCACCTCCGCACATTCCAGGATGAAATACCCGGAAGCAGTCACGAAACGTGTATGTCTCAGGCCGACTACATGCAGGTCAGACCTTTACTGTGCCTTTACCAATCAATCTACACTGGTTATTGGATCTCCCCTGCCAATCTACCATTTGCAACACTGCAAGTTCACCGTTCATCATTTTTTCTTCTTCCGTGCCATCAGAGTTCGTGCTATCGCATCGATTCATATCTACAATCATCGCGTACTCTTATTATAATTTGTCGTTATCACTGGCTGATCTGTTTCCCGCTTTCGGCCGGTCGCGTACTCTTTATTCTCTCCCGTAACCTCTTGTGTTGCAATAATTGGATTATCCAGTCTACAACATCTCCAGTCTTTGGAAGTCAAGCAAATTATTCTCACTTTCTATCCCATCGCCGCTGTGATATTACAATAGCATGAAGCACTTAACTAAATACCGTCTACTACTTTCGCTTCCCCGAGTCCGCAATTCATTACGCTGTCAACTCATCATCTCTGTCATTAGAATTTCATTCTGTATATCCGACTTTCTCGCGAGCTTTCTGGCCAATCAATAACGCTTTCGGAGCTTGTTCCCCAGCTCTTTCCGTCACCTACATACGACTTTCAAATACTTTCGGCCATACTGTGGACAGTTTCCTGCCGCTTCTTCTACGCTTATACGGCACGATTTGATGCAATCAAAAAATTTAATAGGCGCTCTGTGGTAGAGGAAGCTTTCAATAACTACTTCCTCTAGCCTACTTGTCGGATAAATGTTTCCTTCTAAATTAACCTCCATAACCTCAACATTCTCCAAGAATCTGTATAATAAATATTCCCGTTGCAAACTGAGATTTGTATTTATCCTCTGTTTGCTCTACTAGACATTGCTCGAGCTCGGCCCCCAGAGGTGCTTTACAGCATGCCTCATTTCCGCCGTTGAATATCGTCAGACATTAGCATTTTGCTGTAGGAGGCTAGCATCTATTCATAAACGTCAGTAATGGCCAGCATCAATCTACCGATTACGTCAGGCTAATACCATCTTTGGAAGAAGCTAGTTCAACTTCATTCTCATCCTCCGCTGACATAGCCAATGCACGCTGAGGTTGTTCTTCACTGGTCTCATGCTCCTCTTCAGCATCCATAGACAAATCTTGCACACCACCAAACTTTTCTTCATGTCTCATTGCCATCGTCCACTGCTAAGGATGCAGGTATTTCGCATGCATGTTTTTCTTCATCTGTATCATTGCCACCATCCACCTCCAGGGAATGTGCAGCCGCATTTGGGATCTTTTCCCATCAGTCTCTAAGTCGTGATCTTCATCACACTTCTGGACTATCTTGGGCAGCGATGTCAACCGTCCCAATTCTTGCCAGGACGGACGGGACGGCGCCAGAACCGTCCGTCCCGTCCAAGCATCTCAATGACGGCTAGACGGCCGGGATCTGCCGGGGACGGCACAAACCCCGTCTCCGGCAGTCATCCACCGTCCCCGGCCGACATCGGGCGGTTAGAGTATATACTTGGATTAAACCCAATGAAGCCTTGATAGCGTGCGGTAAAATATATAAATACCGTGATGCACTCTATCTATGTATAAAACCACTGTGCAAGAGCGAAAGTAAAGATAAATGAAGTGTTTACAAAGATGGACGAAGTACCTGCTCAACAAAGTGCTTATCAGCGACCTACCAAATCGCTTGGGTGATGATATCATTGAGGCTTGTGAGTGTCTGAATTCTTGGGTGACACAAGGCTTATTCTTGGAGCAACAGAGTCAGACATGGTTAAGATGGAGCAGATGCAGAATGATCTTGCTTCGAGGTCAAGAGATTAGATGTAACTAGTTTTATGAGATTTTGTAATGTACACTGCACGAGATCCATGGATGTCGGCAGATGACGGCCGGGGACGGCTACTTCGCCGTCATTGCCGTCCGTCCCCGTCCTGCCTCAAAAAGACGGCGCCGTTTCCGTCCTGCCCTCGGACGGACGGCGACTTTGCCGTCCGTCCCCGTCCGCAGTGATCCCGGACGGACGGGACGGTTGACATCACTGATCTTGGGCATTGGTGGCAACTGTTTATCAACTTTGGCGTCATCTACACCCCGGGAGGCCCGTACGCTGGAGCAACCTATCTCAATAGTTCTCCACGAAGTTATTAGAACCTGAAAAGTATTGGGCTGCCACGCATTTCTCACCGAATAAACTTAAACTAGCGACAGCAGCTGTAGTAGAGGGATGACCCTCGCCCAATTTGGTCCGAAATCGATTCTGCTTGAATATGTAGTTCTTCACCCTCTTTTTGCCGTCCTTGGTCCAAGTAGGCCAGCGACAGGCTATTCATACTAGCCATGGTATTCGGATGCTCATCACCAAGTACACTCTTTCTTTTCTCCAATACCATCGCAAATAGTCAATGATTTCAACGGTCCGCACGGTCCCGGTTCGGGGTAGGGCTCAGTGCGGTGTTGTGCAGCGAAGAAGCAAGACTGCACTGCACCACAGACTACCAGTCTTGCGCTGCACCAGTGCAGTGCGGACCAGTCCACAAGCAGATCACAGCCTTGCCTCGATTCGATATAGGCTATTCGCTGGGTAATGCCAAAAAAACACACTTCACCCCCGACTGGTATAACTAATACCGATCCTATTGCCAACGAAAACCATTTTGAACATGTTCAACATAATGTACTAGCTTTCAAGCTGAGTTATGACTTAAAAAGAACCCAAATTCGCATATTTTTATACCTAATCAAATATTAAGTGTTCTAGTCCATTCACGGAGGCGCTTCCTCCGCGGAGTACCTAGGCAGTTCACGGAGGCCCACCTTCCATGAACGAACCGTCCGTTCACGGAGTCCGTACCCCACCTCCGTGAACTGACTAGTTCATTCACGGAGTCAGTGAAAATTTTCAAATACTCTGCTCTGCACGCATGTATGTGTACGCACTGGCATGTACCTACTCTCTGCTGGCTCTATCCAGCTGAATTCCATCCGTGCAACCGCGTACGCTCAGCGCAGCGCAATTGAGTACATTCAAGGTGTAAAGGCAACTGCACGACTGTTCGTTGCAAGTGATTCAAAGCAAAAGCCGAGTGCACACTTCATTGCCATGGCCGAGATGGTGGTGCACAGTGCATAAATACTGGAGCTTCTGCTGCGCCATCGGGTACTTTCGATCTCGAACGAAATACAAGATCAGTTCCACCGGAGCGGTCCCAATCAAAAATGCCGTTGAGCGAATACCCATGGAGATGCTTGCGCGCATACTGATCCCACATGTGTGGAGGATACTGCCAATGATAGCAGTGATTTGACAGAACTGGATCCTGAGGATGAGGAGGTTCTCGAGGAGGAAGAGGTCACTGGGGAGGAAGAGGAAGAGGAGGGTAATGAGGAGGGAAATGAGGAAGATGAGCCGGTTTCAAACGATGACATGGAGCACAGTGTAATTGTAGTTGTGTCAGGACGCCCAAGACGCATCTGATTGTAGGGATCACGATGATGTATAGAGTATATGGTTCAGCTTGACCGAGGGCTAGTGGAAGTGAATTGGTGGGTGGGGCCTGACGGATGGTTGGCGGCGGCCGAAGGTAAACCCTGAGTTTGATCTGGAGCTCGAGCTTGAGCTTGAGCTTAAGTTTGCGTTTGGGTTGGAGGCAGAGCGGGAGGAAGTTAGGAGCAAGGAGAGGAGTATATAGGAGGAGCGGAGGGGCTGAGGAGCAGAGGGGCAGAGGTAGGGCAAGGAGTGCCTTCAGCATCAACCCCCCACCCGTACCATGCGTATATTGTGTGTTTTTTCAGTTCTTTGTTTTCGACTCTACACCCAGTAGAGGGCGTCCGGCCTAGAACGGGAGAGTCCAGGCGGCAACCTTGTTTATGCTTCGTTTATTATTTCGTTTCAGTTTTTCCTTGCAGTGTCCGTTTTTGTTCTGCAGTTGTTTGTATATGACTGTGAATGTAAAAGCACGTGTCGGAGGGAAGAGCGAGCCCACTGGTTATAATTTTTCGTTGACTCGGCGAACGAACTAGTCAGTTCACGGAGGTGGGGTACGGACTCCGTGAACGGACGGTTCGTTCAAGGAAGGTGGGCCTCCGTGAACTGACTAGGTACTCCGCGGAGGAACCGCCTCCGTGAATGAACTAGAACATTAAGTTTACACCAGTCCAGTGCAGTGTGGTTCTAGTGGACAAAAATGCTGTGTTGCATGGACCTGACCGAGCTGATGGCAAGGCACCCAGCCGGTAGGCCATAAGGCACCCAACTACCTTGTATATATCTCGAGTCTTTCTCCTGCTCTCCAGTCCCTGTACCTTAAGTCAATTCACACGGCTCCCCCCGTCCATATCGTAACATGCTGCACTCGTCCATTCCCAGTTCAAACACACAAGACTAGACTAGACACAGACGGTTCTGGTCCGCACAGTTCCCAACCCGCACCATTGAAATCATTGCAAACAGTTCCTCCGCTTCATGCAATCGCTCCTGGGTCGATAATGTCGATGCGAGGTTATGAATGCTGGTCAACGTGGAATGATGATCGGGGCCGAGTATCTTCATTTTTATCTCCGTGAACTGTGTCCCCGGCTTTGCAGCCTCCTTCCATGCATCCTGGTTCCAAAGTAACGAGGCGCGGTTAGCCATGCTGGTCAAGGCATCTGGGTGCGTTTCGCCCAGTAACTTCTTTCTCGTCTCCAGGACCTGCGCCCCCAGCGGCTCGGCCTCCTTCTATCGCCTCTGTAGCCATAATTTCGATATGTGGTTGCTCATGCTGGTCAAGGTATCTGGATGCTCTTCGCCTAGTACACACTTTCTTGTCTCCATCTTCTGCCCAAATAGCTCTTCAGCCTCCTTTAATCGCCCCTGGTCCAACAATGTCAATGCGAGGTTATCCATGCTGTCAACGACACTTAGGTGCTCTTCACCCAGTACTCTCTTCCTCGTCTCTACGACCTGCATCCCCAGCTGTTCGGCTTCTTTCCATCGACCCTCGTTCCTGTATGTCACTGCGAGGTTGGCCAAGGCTGTCAGAGTTTCTGCATGGTCTGAGCCGAATAACCGCTCCCTCGTCTCCATAACCTGCTTCTCCGGCTTCTCGCCTTCCTTCCACCTCCCTTGCCGCCCAAATGTTGATGCCAAATTGGTCATGCTGATCAGGGTATCGGGATGCTCTTTCCCGAGTTCTCGTCTCCAGAACTCTCCTCAGCTTCCTTCTATCGCCCTTGCTGCCATGATGTGAATGCGAGCTTGCACATGCGAGTCAAGGTGTCTGGATGCTCTCTGCCGTGTACGCATTTGTTCGTCTCCATCACCTGCAGCTCTAGCTTGTTAGACCGAGTCTTTGTAGAGTACATCATCACGTGGCTGTGGGCTAGGGCTGGCAGCTAGTATATAGGCTACGTGTCATCTTAGACTTAGACTCAATCAATCAATCGTCTCGACAGGTTCGTCACAACAGGTTATGAGCCCGGGCGCGACCACGATTCGGATACCATTTTCGACAACTATCAAGCGATAACAGTCGAATCGCGAACCTTCATACGAGCGAGGCCGCAGGGTCCCGGATGCGTTGCGAACGCATCCGGGATCAGGACACCCTACGGACTCAGGACGACGATTCCACGATGCAAAGGACTCAGACGCCTCCTCTCGACGAAATCTCACTCAACCGCTTAGAGGACTGCGATGGCTGCGATGGCCGCGATGGCTTTGATGGCTGCGATGGCTGCAGTGTTGAGTTCTACGGGTATACGAGATTACGGCAACCGAACGATACGTCGACAGGACACGTTCGGGACGAGCACGGAGAGCAGTTTGGCAGGAGTTTGGGTCAACATCGTGTCAACACCCTCGGAGGACATCGTGTCAACACCCTCGGCGGACATCGTGTCAACACCCTCGGAGGAGCTCGGATCAACACCCTCGGAGGAGTTCGGGTCAACATCGGCATCATCAGGATGAGTTCGGGTCAATATCGGCATCATCAGGATGAGTTCGGGTCAACATCGGCATCATTAGGATGTGTTCGAAGCGATTTCGTAACAGGTCAACCGGTGGCAAAGCCAAGCAGATCAACATACAGTATGGTATTTGGATAGTCTATGAGAAGTGGGCGGGTAATGGACCGCGGATACTTCGGAGATGTCGGCAAACACACACGAAACACCCGGGGAGCGCTGCGGTTGGTCCGCTACAGTACGCTGGGTATGTGATTTGCGACAGCCTCGAGAGACCGGCGGTGGCAATTGTGGCCATGAATCCAAGAAGTCTGTGGACTCCTCTACTGTGAGGACGAGGAAGCTTTGTTAGCTGTACAGTGTGTATTGTACCTTCACCCTAAACCTTCAATGACGACAACCCCATTCCTCCACCCGGGAGGCCGCGTACGGGGATCCACGATCTACGGGAATGAGCTCCCTAGGGCTAGCTGAGACGGAAGAGCGACCTTCGGAGAAGCGTCTCCAATTCGAATTGCAGCTATGGAGAAGCGTCTCCAATTTCGACACCGACACCGACACCGACACCGACACATACTCGACTAAACGAGCATCTGCCACTGAACAATCGGCTATGAACCCTTGCGTTTAAAAGGGAAACGACGATCAACACTTCCACTTCGTTTGTCGAGCGGAAGTCAACATCGCCATGGAGAAGCGTCTCCAATTTCGATATCGAGCATCCGCCACCGTACAACAGCTTATGAGCACTTGCGTTAAAAAAGAAATGACGATCAACACTTCCACTTCGTTTGTCGAGCGGAAGTTAACATCGCCATGGAGAAGCGTCTCCAATTTCGACGCGCCACCGTACAACAGGTTATGCCAATTTTTGACACCGACACCGACACCGACAATTACTTGACTACTCGAGCATCCGCCACCGTACGACCGGCTATGAGCCCTTGCGTTTAAAAGGGAAATGACGATCAACACTTCCACTTCGTTTGTCGAGCGGAAGTCAACATCACCACGGAGAAGCGTCTCCAATTTCGACACCGACAGTACAACCCATGATTGGGACCGAGAGGCTGCTTACGAGAATCAACGACGCTCCAGCCGGTTGGAGCAGTACCTTCGATACAGTTCTTCAACGCGATACCGATCACGATACAACAGGACTGTGTGTCACCTTCGGAGGAGCGGTTGACTGGAAGTCAAGACAGTTGAAGCCGACAGCACAATCGACTACTGAGCTTAGGAAGCATGAGCGGGAGAATGGTCGTTTGGGAGGAGCTCAGGGCATGGCATGGTTTGGCTTCTGTCTTCTGTTTGTTTTCTGTCTGTTTTTTCAATGGCTTAGTGTTTGACGGACGTGATAACGCCCTGGAGGAGTGTTAGACCGAGTCTTTGTAGAGTACGTCATCACGTGGCTGTGGGCTAGGGCTGGCAGCTAGTATATAGGCTACGTGTCATCTTAGACTTAGACTCAATCAATCAATCGTCTCGACAGGTTCGTCACAACATAGCTTCTGAGCCTCCTTCCATCGCCGCTGTTGCGTATATGTCCCTCTGAGGTTAGCATACAGGCCAAGATTTCTGGATGCTTTCGCCAAATGACCTCTTTTTCATTTCGATTACCTGCACGAACAGTTCCTCGGCGTCGTTCTAACGCGACTGGTCATAAAATTGGTGCGAGAATACCCATGCTTGTCGCAGTGTGTGGATGCTCTTGGCCGAGTATCCTCTGTTTTGTCTTCACGACCTGCGCCGCAAGCATATCTGCCTTCTTCCCTTGGTCCTGGTTTCGGTATGTCAATGCAAGGCTAACCATGGCTTCCAATGTTTTTGAGTGTTCTTGGCCGAGTATCCGTGTTCTTGTTTCCATGACTTGCACTTACAGTTCCATAGCTTCCTGCCATCGTCCCTGATTTCTGTATGTCGATGCGAGGTTACCCATGCTGCTAACGGTATATGGATACTCTTCGCCAAGTATCGTCTTTAATGTGTGCCTTAAATCGACCTCCAACCTCTCAGCTTCCTCCCATCTCCCCTAACCCTCATATATTATACAGAGATTATTAACGCTTGTCAAAGTATCTAGATGCTCTGCACCGAGTACACTCTTTCTGGAATCGATTACCTTCCGCAGCTGCTTCTCGGCCTGATTCCATTTCACCTGGCTCCCGAATATCAACGCCAGGTTACTCATGCTGGTCACTGTTGATGGATGCTGTTGATCCTGAATCCTCCTTCTCAGCAGCGAAGTCAGCCATCCCGTCCGTCCAGGATCACAGAGGACAGGACGGCACCTTGCCGTCCGTCCGGAAGCAGGACGGAAACGGTGCCGTCATTTTCATTCAGGACGGGAACGGATGGCAATGTAGGCCGGGCACACATGGACTGCCATCCCCGGCCGTCATCCACCGACATCCATGGACATCCATAGATCTCGTTCAGTGCAAATAATACAATATTATTAAACTAGCTACATCTAATCCCCTGGCTTTGACACAAGACCTTCCAGCATCTGCTCCATCCTGACCATATCTAACTCCGTTGCCCAAAGTTTAAGCCATGATTTCAGGCGCTCAGAGGCCTGTATAATATCATCCCCAAGCAATTTCGTTAGTCACTGATACGCAACTTTGCACTGCTGAATACTTTGCACTGCTGAATAGACGCTCTAGTTCATATATTATTAGAATACTCATCAGCTCAACACCCACCCATCTGAGCCAGAAGAGCCTAGTGCGGATCTTGAAGCCAGAATGGGTGTTTAATGAAGATAACTGTCAATGAGCGGGTACTTCATCAACCTTTATATACAGTCTTGTGGATCAGTCCAGCGCTGTGTCCAGGGTTAGGGTATATTTCTCACTGTATCGGTCTTTTAATGGGAGAAATATATCTTGATGGTACCGAATATACAGACAGAACTGTCATAATTTCACCCAGAGTGGGTATCCAGATGTGTGCGGTGATAAATGTGAGGATGAGTCATGTTTTCAGTGGTACTTGACTAAGAAACAATGTCGAAATTGCAAGCGTGTGCGGACTGGTCCAGACCAAGCCCGTCCAGTCCCAGACTGCCAGTCTTGGGCTCGGTCCAGTCCGACCTAACTGTTGGACCGGACCGTGCTGAGCCCTACCCCAGACCGGGTCCGTCCGGACTGGTGGAATCATTGGGTCCCGTCCGTCCTGGAGGAATCTCGGACAGACGGGACGGTTGACAACACTGGAGTCGCCGTCCAGCCTCGGGCATAGTTTTCCAAGACTAGTGAGCAATCAGGATGACCGGTCATGAGGACTGGAGACATAACTTCAGGTTTAGACCTATTGGGGCGAGCACAGTCTGGTGGGCTTTCTAAGTTGGTGTGGGTCCTCAAAGATGGCCATGGCATAATAGTAAACATCCACAGGATTCCTGGGCACTCAGGCATCCCAGGGAACAAAGAGGCCCACTGCCAGGCGAACAAGGTATGAAATGACCCAGAATACACTGTATGTAAGCAGATATACACTTTGCCTGCAACACGAACCACATATCTCCAGTGTTCCTAAACGGTCCGGCCGGCCGCCCGGCTTTTTAGCGGCCTGCAGGCCCGGCCTCCATTCTAAAAGCCTGCGCTAAGGGCGGCCCGGCCTGGGTCAGAAGCCGCCCGGCCGGCCGCCAGGCCTGCACGTGATTTAAAAAGCCTGCATCGGCCTGCATAAGCCTTGGTCTGGTTGATGGATGGAATACTGCAATGGCAGGGCTACGATGATTGAGTTGGATATGGTTTATGTTTCGTACTTTGGAGACTTTCTTAGTAAACAAAATATTCTGTTTAGGCTTAGTCCGCCAAGAAAAGCCGCCCGTCCGCCAAGAAAAACCGCCCGGCCGCCAAGAAAAGCCGCCAGGCCGGCCGGAAAGCCGCCAGGCCCGGCCCGGCCCTCATTTGAAAGCCGCCGCTTAGGAACACTGGATATCTCTCTCATGAATGGTAGGGGGCAAACACAGAGTGGGACGCTGACAACTGCAGTATGTACATTGTTTACAGACTGAAAGGCAATGTCAGAAGCTAGTGCCCAATTCCGATGACCAGTGCAAAGTCTTTGGCAACCTGAGTCTCTTTACTACAGTCCAGACATGCGCCCAGAGAAGTATACCTGAAACACTTCAGACATCGAGAACACGTCAAATAATGTCAGTGTGGAGGTATGTTTGTCCAGACATGGAAGCACCTCTTTCACCACTGCAGCTAGTGGAAAGAAGAACAGCAGGAGCTCTGGAAAGAGGTCAGATATGCAATAGGCTGGAATGTGGGCAGATGCAAGAATATCCATGTTTCTAAACTGTTCTCCTTGGAGTGACGTGATCGGGTGGTGATGGGCTTCTGACAGCAATGGACGTCAGAAAATTCCAACCTAAGTGTATTATGTTCGAAAACATAAATTGTAATTGACCAGATGGTCTTTCTCTTCGTCTCTTTTTCTTTCCCTCGTCTGGGGAGTTTGTACATATGGTCAGTCTTTCGTCTGTTGAGATCAATCGAGTACGAATAGAGATATTGAATTGACTATCGGACAAAAGTGATTGTCTAAAGAGCAAAGAGAGAGAGAAAGACAGGCAAATATATGGGAAAGGAGAGAGCGTACTCGGCGAAGCCGAGTATCACATCCGGAGACCAATGCCGGGCATCACTGCCGGGGCTAGCCCTACCCCTCGGCATGGGGGCTGGTGGCGGCCCATGGGGGCCGCAAGCCACTGGCCTCATGCCCGCAGCCTTAGGCCGTCGGGGGTGTAAGCCCCCATACGCCACAAAAGCCATCGGGCCAAATCCCGTGCGAACATCGTCTCTTCTTTTCATTTGTCTATGAGGATGAAGGGTAGTGGGATCTCTGCCACCTTGACCGGCTCGCCCGGAGGCGGAACGGAATTGGTTTCTATCATACTCTAGTCAGAGAGAATACAGTATGAATAAAACAAAAAAACTAACGTCAAACGCACCTACACACACCACCTCTAATCGGCAGGAAAATCCTATTTATGGTTTCTGGTATACTGGTAAAAATTATCTACTGATATGTAGGTCGTCACTTGTTCTCTTCATGTTATGTGTTTCTCGTGCTCAGACGCTCGGTGTTAGCTCGTACCTTGCTAAGTCTGGTGGCTGGCGAAGTGCTTCCGAGGTACCTGCGAGGATTGGAGGCTCAGTTGGCGCGCTACGCTCGCTACCTCAGCCTGGGCACCAGAAAAGGTCATGTAGCCGACAGCAACGTGTGATATTAAATCAAACAAATACAGAGATACTTTCGATGGCTTCTGAATAGGGTTTTTGGTATAGTCGAACACACCGCACTACTCTTGAGAATATCGCTTAACTGTTGTAAAATGAAAAATAGTTACAGACTTTCAGTGAGAAAATGTTGAATTATACTAGATCTTACGATCAACTGCTGGGACTAGAAAATCTTATGACCAAAACTCTAACGGATAGCATCAAAGCCTGCTCCCTCCTCCCATCCATCTTCAAAGTCCGACGTTATTCGGTTCTTATCTTTCGGTTTCCGAATCAACTTCCTCCCTCAGCTACCTCTTCTTCTCGAGTTAACTCGCTTTCCCAAAATACCTCAACCTTGTCCGTTTACTTCCTCCCAAATGTTGCCAATCGAAGTGACTTGATGTCGTTAACCGCGGCTTGGGCAGTTGTGGCGAGTCCTGTAATATCGACGGCACACGCATTATGATAGTACCCTTGCATACGCGCATCCTTGAGGTCGGATATAGTTGCTTTGCTCAACTTATCGAGGACCGCGACAACACGGTTAAGGGAGATACCTGAGGGAATGCTAAAAACATCCGCTTGAAGTAGCCTGCCAGCCTTGAATCTCAGATGCAGCTCCCCAAATATGTAACGATCACACAATTTGCCGGCTATAGAGTGAGGGGCAGTACGACAATTGGTAGTTGTATCGTTGCTGTACTTTTCATATATATCTCGGCATGCTTGTATTATCTTCTCCTCGGCTGCATTTCTTTGTTCAAGTATTGCATCTATGTATATTACCAAGGTATCAGCATAAGTATTACGTAAAGTATCATCCTGAGGCACTTGTTGGTTTGTACCTATGAGCACCTTTGGGGTGAATTTTGTCAAATATTTGACATCCCTCTCCTGTTCGTTCTCGACAACAATCACAAACTTGTTATTGGAAAGTACTCCTTGGTGGGCGAACTTCTTGGTTAAAATCTGGAAAATGTTGTCTTCTCCAATCACCCAAGCTGCAAACAACCAGTTCTCATACCCGGGGCTTTTAGCCGATTCCTTCCAGCTGTCAACCCACTTGCCATGCCATGGTTTCAATAAAGCCGAACAGTGGTAGTGGTCGCAGATAGCAACAATACTGATAAGATGGTCAAAGTGGATACTTTCGGGCAAGTTCTGCCCGCGTGCATGCAAAATACATAAAACAATGGAAAAGGCCGTGGGGTCAAAATCTTTGCTGACCTGAAGCTGATAGCGAGTTGCCCGGTTTGTATTATCTGTATTTAACCCTGACTCAGGAGTCTGTTCATGATTGAGCCGAGTGTGCTCTTGAAAAGCGGATCCTTGACAGAGTAAATCGCGAAAAATTGGAGATCCAGCACGCAGTTGATGAGAGGAAACTGTATACGTAGCGTGAATTGTGTTCGCTGTCAGGACAATCTCCATATCCCCGTACTTGCAGATGTCTAAGTGAAAGAAGTCGGTATCAGTCCTCCGAATTGTACGACGGAAAGTACCCTCCTCCTCCATGAATCTTTCCCATTGAGGCCTAGTGTCTGGTTTTCTCGAAAACGACGTCAAATGAAGGGGCCTGATATGCTGTAGAATGGACTCTAAATTCTGTATGACAGAGAGGTTGTCGTAACAAGAGGAATGGATGCGATGGCCAACCCTTAAATTTTGTAGAACGCTTGCCAAACCAGCACACATCACGGATTTAGTAGTCTGGACGATGGCATTCAGTTCCAAGTCTTCCTGAAACCCCTCACCTGCATCGAACAGATTGATGGACTTGAAGCTCTTATGAAGCGCCGCGAATATGATGTAATCACATGCCTTAACTCCATAGGTACACTTGACCGGATTGTCTTTTTCGTACTTAGTATAGAATCCCCGGCAAGTGTGGACAATTTCTTGACCAATTTTGACACGTTGATCTGCTATAGCATCTACATTACTCTCATCAGCATATATCTTTCATGCAATTCGACAGAATTGTACCGATGATCCCCTGCGGGAGGCGACAATCCAACCTCTTCACCTTCCCATCAACATTGATCCCTAACTCCCCATCCACCATAACAGCGCTTGTCGAAAAGCTTGCTGTCATCTCACCAAATGCACTCTGGTCTCCAAACACCCATGCGATGAATAGCCAGCTTTCGTACCCTGGTTCAGACGTCAAGTTTCGGAGTGGGCTCATCCAGATTTCATCCCATGGCCGCATTGTAGCCGCACAATCGTAGTAATCGCAGATTATTGCAATCTCCAAAAGGTTTTCAAAGGAGACAGACTCCGGAATGTACTCGGCTCTACCATGCAAGGCATAAAGCACTGTTGCAAGCGCAGTTGGGTTGTGCTCCTCTTCCGTTGTGATCTGGAAGAGCGAACGTTTCGAATCGACAGCGGTAGGGAAAGACATTTGATGACGGCGAAGCCCGTTGGCTTCAGAGAAAGATGATTGAGGGCCGAGCATTGCTCTGAAGACAGAAGAGCCAGAACTGAGCTGGTGCGAGGAGACACGGTAGGTGATATCAGTTGTGGATGTTATCAGGGCGATTTCCATATCCCCGTACGGACAAACATCGAAATAGGTAAGCTTAGCATCTTCTTGGGTGGCTTCAGTCATGGCTAACACAAGCAAGAAAGTGGTGTATTCGTGGTGGTTGACAGACTGGGTGTATTGTCAGTGAATAGCGGGGTAGAAAGGTGGGTCTCGGTAATTGCAGTTGTGCCGTTCTGAGCCGCTTTCGGCCTCACCGGTCAGGACAAATATGGAAGGTGCGTATGAAAACTACTTGCGGGCCGTGATTCCGAACCAATTATTCTGATAATTAATTTTTGAGATGCATTAAATGTGAGCACCATACAAGGCTTTCGGGTGATATTCTCACAACAGTTGCCAAGTTAATTAATCATAGGAGTAAAATATATACACCCTCTAAATCTCTTATTTGATGTTGCAGTAGCAAACTTTCCGAATTTTGAACTCGCTAAATATGCGATAATCAGTACCACAAGGGTTTGAATTTTCTAGGTAGGTAATGGTGACACGGAAATAGAGTTAGACAAAAGCTTTACAACGGGTGAAAGGTTTCCGACAAGGAGAGAAAAGTCGCTATTCGATATCTGGGAGTGTCGAGTGTTGCGAAATAGGGCCCACCGAATTCGATTGAATCAGCTCTATGATTAACCCTTTTCTGTGATTGCTATTACGTGCGCTGCGTATGATGATGGATTCTGTTGAGACTGCACCCCAACGTTTTCTATACCAAACCTGATGGCGATCCTACCGCCAGCCTATTCCTAGATAATGGCAAACGTTATAATCATATCAACGGTCGCGAGCTACGTGAGATATGTCCTTTAATTCTGAAGTGCCGGCGGCGATACCTACAGCTCATCTACTCACAACATCTTATCAGCAGCCGGGGGAGGAGCTCGCAAGCTTTCTGCAGCTACCTCCGCATGGGATGCATGGAGGTGTTAGTTATTCGTACTCGGTTGATCTCATGTTCTAGTCCATTCACGGAGGTGGTTCCTCCGCGGAGTGCCCAGTCAGTTCACGGAGGACCACCTTCCGTGAACTGACTAGTTCGTTTGCGGAGTCCATACCTCAACTCCGTGAACTAACCGCTTCGTTCACAGTGTCATACAAAAATTATATATACTCTGTACATCGTCGTGATCCTGAACCTCCCATCCTCAGAATCCGGTTCTGTCAAATAGCTGCTCTCATCGGCAGTATCATCTGCGGATGTGGGATCAGTATGCTAGCAAGCACCTCCTTGTGTATTTGCTAGACGGCGTTTTTCATTGTGATTTAGCTTCAGTGGAGCTATTCTTGTGTTTTGTTTGAGATTGGAAGTTCCATATGGCGCTGTAGATGCTCCAGTATTTGTGCACTCGACTTTCGCTTTGAAACAGCCTCCGCGAATGGACTAGAACATCACATTACACACTCGCGAATACCTCTTTCGACACTACAGGTGATGAATAAGTGAACAGCAGGTGCTATGCAAGGAAGTCGAGCAAGCTACAGACTGGAAAGCATATATATTCTAGCTGGAGAAGTACAATTAGCGGTGATGGACTTCCTCGTGGCCACGGAAGTGGGTAAGCTCTCTGCACCGCGCAGTAGAGTTCAGAATGAGTTGTGTTTATGTCTGAGTTTGAGCTTGCCCTCTTGCCTTGCTTTTGTTTTCGTCATTGACTTCGGTTTCATTCTTCCGAACTACAATGGATAAAGAAGGGGATATCTATCACCTAGCCGGCCATCTGGAATCGAGCGCTGTTATACTCTAGATAGATTGAATATAGTATGATTAAACCAAAACAAATATCATTACTACGTCTTCTCGCACCTCTACCCCTCACAACCTGGGCTAATACATGTTAGTTGTAGCACAGCGTTCGCCTAGTGACGGAACGACACATCTGACATGCGATCTATCCGAATGCAGCCAAGGTTGCTTGGGTGCTCTGGTAGTCTCGGTTGGACGATTTTTTCCCGCTACGCGGTTGTTGGGTGAGCGGTTAATCGAGACTAATGCTCTAGGAGCTTGTGAGTAGATTGAAAAAGCTATTTGCGTGGGTTAGGGCCTATCAATACTGGTGGCAAGAATATATTCATAAAAAAGGCAGATGTTCATGAATGGGTCGTCACGTATACAGATAGCGCCGATTGTCTACTCGTCGGTTCAACAAGTTATTGGACACGTACTAACCGGTTAGGGTTAGTATGTGTCCAATAACTTGTTGAACCGACGAGTAGTTATGAGTCTAACTGTCTAAAATCCATGTAGAATGAACGAGTAAAGTGTGAAGTCTAAAAAGGAGTCATGACAAGGCGATGCCGTGAACTTCTAGCAACCATAAATTCCAATTGTCGGCTTCACTCGCAAAAGCAGTGTTCATGTGCGACGCAAATCATATATATATCCAATTTCTGCATTCAACTTTATGGGAACATACAGCTATGATTGCAAGCCTGCGTAAGGTAAGTATATCCTCGGTAATCCTTCCTCTAATTCGGACACTGATTTCTATAGTGTCCCTTTTCCTGACACCTATAACAAGTAACATTCCTCATCCTTTCTTCTCTCAAAAAGCTTATACTAATCTCATAATCGCGCATAGCCATTTCCAGCCTGTCGGGACTATTAACCAACGATTTATCCAACCAGAACCCAATCACAGCATCCCTCCAACTATCCGGCAGCCCATTGACAAGAATAAATGCATGCTCATCGTCCGCCATCCTGCCCTCCTCCGTATCTCCCTTGGCAAAATTGTACTTGTGCACCAGACCCTTAATCTTCGCGGTATATCTAATTACACGCTCGCACTCCTCTATCCGCACGCTGTACAGTTCCTGCCGGATCGACCACACATGTAGTCTCCGCCGGTACCCTTCTTTGAGTTTGTCCCACAGTTCCTTCGGGTCCGTTTCGTCTTTGGAGTGTATGCCGTAACGATACAACTCAGTAGCGGGGGCGGCGAGTAGAATGATTGAGAGGGCGCGACTCCGGTTGCGACGGAAGGATGCGACTTCGTCGGGTGGCGCGGTGGGCAGCGGCGGGGGTTCCTTGCCGCTTACGATTTCCCAGAGTCCTTCGCTGTCGAGGATGAGCTTGAGGAGGTGTGACCAGCTGAGGTAGTTGTCGTCGGAGAGAAGGTTTTGCTCGATATTGAGGGCGAAGATGGAGGACTTGAAGAGTTGGGAGGTCGATGTCATGGTTCCGGGTTGTCCTAGAAAATGATTAGTAGTCGCTGTCGAAAAGGGATATATTGGTTGGGTGCGCGAACGAGAGGGGGTGGAGGGGTGGATCGGAGGAGGAAGGTCGCTTCGTAATCTATGCACTGTAGAGTACGTGGCCACTTACCCGCTTTCTGAGGTAAATGACTTGTCTTGTCTTATCTGCATCACATCTTATCTGGATAGTCTTTAATCTACATCAAATGTCATGGGCATCTGATACGCCCCCATCCCGTTTGCTGGGTAAAGACCCAAAGCTGTACTTCCCGGTGCCACGCTCTCATAGGGCACCATCGGATTCACACGGCAATACCGACTAGACTTTAATAGCAGCAGAAAATCTCGAGTACAAACTCAATCGCCTTTAGCAAACGGATTCCTGGGGGCCGGGGGTGTATTGAGAAATCCTTGCTCCAAGAACATCACAAACAGGAATCGCGACCCTCCATCTATCCGAAGTTCACGTTGCGGCTTCATTCGGACTGGCACGCCGACGGCTCAGGTTATTCCGCGGGATGAACCGGGAACCCTGTTCCGACTGTTTTAGCGCCGGGGGAACTTAAATCCACCAGTAAGCTACGGGGGTGATAACTAGAGTTTCGGGAGTGTTAGTCCATTATCCCTACAACCGTGAACTATAGAAATCGGTACAACGATAGGAGCAAAGCAGTAAGTATAGTAAGTAGTAGTTAAACAAACAAGATTTCGTTGATGTGGGGTTTACAGTAAGCTGGTCGTGACGCTGCAGAACCTAAACATTGCAAGCCGAAGGTCTCATCGGAGGCAAGTGATAGACTTAAAGTAACAAATCACGTTCAAGTGTACTAAGGTACAAGAGTACAAGAGCGCGGTCGGGTAATTCACAGAACCTCACTCCTTTCGCTAGCATGGCCTTCCTTTCCTCTTCTCCACCACCGCGTACCGCAACAAAAACCCACCAAAAGAGTGGCTGGATAGTATATTCAGAAATACTCCGAGAAAAAGTGAGTCTTGGATTCCTAATTCATCGTGCTGAGTGGCACTGCAGTTAAGAAGTTTGAAGCCTGGTGTTTTGAATATATCTTGGGCACTAAGTGTGACGTTGAATGGTACTCGCGGGCCTCGAAATCCGTGCTTGAACCTAGTATCATTGCCGATGAACTGGTCGGAGCCGTTAATGGGGAAACTAAGCGAGCCATCGATTTGACGCTCCGCATAGATCGAGTTGCTGACTACGACCTCGGAGTAATTAAATCTGGGGACTTCTAAATTTAGTACCATCGTGCACCACATGAAAGTGCATGAGGTGCCTTCCCCGAAGGTTTCCACATGGACAACATGAAAGTTTCAAAACAGGAACTCGAGTTGGTTGTGTTGACAGATTGCAACGTCTGTGTGTGGGATGAAGAAATATTGGCGTCCATAAAGTCGATGCTGTGTTCATTGTAGTATGCGTGACAGTTTGTCGTGCGGTCTATGCTATCCAGATTAATGTCATCGGTAGTATCACGGCATTGAGAACATACCCCCAGCGTTGTGTATTGCGGGAATGTGCAGTTGCCGGAGATGCAAGAGACCTTTGGTTTGCGGATTATATCATCCACTGCGGCGATAGTGAGAACAGATGTATATAGATAGTCAACATCGGCTAAGTTTTCAACGTTTGGAAATGTCGAGCGTAAATCATTATCAGTGATATCGTAGTTACCGACGAGCCCCTGTACAGATGACGAACGTGTTGAGTTGAATTCGCATTTCGGATAAGACACGACTTGTTGCTCTACCACAAACAATCAGCAATTTAGGTCAATCGTGGCCAGAGTACGTTGTCTTGGCAGGCTTCCCAATAGTCCGTCCGTCCATGGCCTTGCCTGAGACCAGATTGCAATTTTCGGGGCTCAAGATTTTAAGACTGGACAGACTAGGGCACTCTATGACAAGACTACAGAACTGCAGGCCCTATCCCTTTGCCGGTAACCGGGTTTGGGCCCATAGATGGGCCCGCTTTTAAAATACACATCACACAACCACAATCCAGCCAAATGCCCTCAGAATAAATAAAACTACTCTACATATGGTGAAATTCATAAAAACAATTTCGTTTGGGTGTGAAACACAAATGCTCCTTGCAGTCTTCACACTTTAGGCTGGTTTTCATGCCCTCTCCTCTACTATGTTGACTTCTTCCCCACCTGCATACGAAACAATCAACTCTACTTGCCATCTGAGTTGGACAATGCATTCCTGGTACCAGCTGGCAGTGGGGAAGGAGGGTATGCTTGGTGGCTAGCTGGGAAGGCCGTGGAGGCAAGGCTGATTGTGCGGCAGGTGACAACCAAGTGATTGCATATGTGGCCGTAATGCAGAAGGAACTGTTCATTGTTGATGAACTTCCAGCTTGCAACAGGTCATGCACAATGGAGAGAGAGAAGTCACAGTGCTCCACAGTATGCTCATTGTTTGCTGGAAGATCTTAATAGATTATCAGGCTATTGATAAGAGTCAACAAGGCAAGCCTTTAGCAGTTCCAGTTGGTAAAGTGTATGGAGATACATGGAAGTAGCAGTGGATCTCCTGAATGCAAATCTTGCCAAGGTAGGCTGCTGGTGGTAATCCATCATCCAGTGCCTCAGGAGGAACTCCAATTGGACCCATATGAATTTGAATTGGCAGCCAGAGATAACACTTCTGAGTAGTAACTGGCTTCCTGGAATGCTGTCACACCTTCTCTGGCCCAAGATGCTTCTGCTGTGAATAGCAATTAGTGTTGACAACACTCTCTCATAATGGATTTGGTAAAAAAGAGCTTGAAGATTTGAATTGCAGTAATGGCATCCAGCTCAGAGAACAGGATGGGCAATTGGATCCATTCTTTATAACGGGTGACAATAGGTTGTGCTTAGTCTAATGTGGACAACTCAGAAAGATCTGTCAAATTTTGAATTGGTGTTGTAAGTGTTCTCTGAAACTGCATGGCTGAATTATTAGGTTTAATCGATATGGCTTCCTTAATATATGATTTGTCTGATAAGGTATCGATATTGCCAAATTTGAGCATTGCGGGTGGAGTTTCAGTCGTTGGCGAAAACACATCAGCTATAATGTCAGGTCGCTGCTGTACCACTGTAGGTGGTGGTGGTGGTTGTGAGGAAGTATGGTTCAGATCTGAGTGATTGTCCACCAGGTGACACTTAGCACTTTGTTTTGTAATATTTTTTGTTGAGAATGGTGGAGATGAGAGTATTAGTGATGGGTGTAGGTAGTTGACATTATGATTCCAAGGTCTGAGGGCATTTCTGCTCATGGTTGTTGTGGTGTGGTAGATGGGAAGTGGGAAGGTGATTGCCAGTGGGCTGGAGGATGGTTGTCTCACAATCTTCAAAGTACTGCTATTTATATGCAACTCAGCACCATAGAACTTTTCACACTGCCACAAGATGTCATGAATAGACGCTTCAACTAGTTATCTTTCAATTCATAATATTCTAGGGGCTTTAAGTGGGTGGCTGTGTTGTTATAAGTGACAAGGCGCATCAGACGCGAAAGTGAGCCCTTTTGTGGGCCCACTACCAGCAACAGGATAGTCCATTAATTGGCCCCCACACTGAAACTGATAGGCAATTTAATAAGGCTTATAGTCCCGGATTTGGTACAAGTTCATCTCGGCTGACGGTTTCTGTCCGGATACTAAGCAAACCAAGTAAATTATTGGGCCCACGATCGCCAACGCCAAGATGATGATGGAGGAGACTTCAAACTGCCACACAGTCGGGATACTCAATGCAGACGGGATGCTAGATGTGGTGAATACAGTGGAAAATGGGGCCGCTTTTGCCGTGACTTCCCGTCCAGTTGAGTCGATTGTGGGGTGCAGGCTTGCCGTCGAAAGTAATTTTCGTTCGGCGTCATCGTCGTCTGGATTGTCACTGGGCAGCGACCGTGTCTCAGGTGAAAACCACCCCCGCGTATTGTTCAAGACAAAGCTAATGGCAAGACAGAGTATAGAATTACAACTGTTGTGTTGTGTAAGGGATTATTAGCGATACTTATCAGATACGCAGAGTGGGAAGTTTATGTACTAGCAACCAATTAGAATAAAGAACCACTGTCAGAATCTCATGACGCAAACTGCTTATCAATAGGCGACTATGCAGTACCAGGTGCGCTTTGGCCAACGGAGTGGGTAGGATTCATTGTATGATATAGCTGCATCTAGTTAGTATTTTACCGATCGCATATATGACCGATAAATTGATTGCAGATGTCAATTGCGGCATACCCAATCACAATCGCACTAGACCTCTCAACAATACGAGGTACGATGGCGGCTTCGCCACCCTTTGGAGGTGCCCAGATGAATCACCAGCCCAGTCAACCCAGAGTTGTCATTTTTAGCAGCTCCTATGCTGCCAGATGTATATGGCTCTAACATACTCCTAGAATTCAAACTTGTTAGATCATCTCTTGGTCAGCTTCCAGTGATCTAAGTCTGGGTGAGTCTCTATTGTTTCTGTGGCTAGAGCAAGCATATTGGCACCTGGGAAAATGCCTTCCACTGGGAAACTCCAATCAATTCAAGTTCATTTAAGTCCATGAGTTTTGCTCTGATCACAAAGTGTTCTATATATAAACTATACATAAACAGATCCTCTTTCACTTTGTGGTCTCCAATTTACTATATCACTAATATTCATTGGGCAGCAGTAAAAAAAAGCCCCAAAATGCGGTTGATTTACAATTTCTGACTCAATATAAGACATATCATAGATCTATGACTGGGAGGTGAAAGAGAACATAGTTCACATTTTGTATGTAGGACACTTGGTAATCAGAACCAAACACTCATTGGAATTAAAAGGGCCGTTCACTTGGGATCTGAGTTTAAGTGGTAGGTACTTGCCACAATCAGCCACTCAGCCACAGAATTATGACCAATCAGAAGTGAAAAAGACAAATGTCATGTCCTTATATGAATAATATACGTATAGCTCAATATCGTAGATGTATTTATTCTTTTGCGTTTGGCCATCCTTTATGAATGCTGCATATTGTGAGCTGCACGCACAGGCTCTTTGCCCCGCAGTTACCACTTCACATCATTGGTAGGTACAGTTGGAGGCTGGGATGATTACTTGGAGCGGGATAATTAGACTGCAGACATGGTAGGTGTGAAAAAATCTTCTAGCGGCCTCTCCAAGTCTGACTGCCCCCGTTACAATATTACTTATCGTAGCGTGTGATGTGCTTCCATGCTTGTGCTAGCAGCTTTGCACACCACCAGCACCGATCGTAATTCTGCTGCCCAACTCGCCCAAGGTAATGTAGCAATGGACCGTTTGTTCTTCATCAGTAGACTAGAACCATATATGATTACATTCTCCTCGTTCATCGCATGCAATGAGTCAGAGTTTGTGGTCCAAAGTCCTAAATGCAATCTCCTATCAGACAATGGAGAGCGTCAACAATGTGATCTATCTAAGCACAACAAATGTCTTGGCAAAGCCGAAACAGCAGGTTAAGTCAACAACAACGATAGCAATTTGAAAACGGATTGCGGCAATCGATTTGTAACATGGAATTGACCCGGACCAAGCGTTCCAACAACTTCCAGACTGCCAGTGGAGGAATCCACACAACAGAGTGGATTCAGGTACACTCTTGGTGTAACGGCATGGCTGCACGTTACGTGTCCAGGGCCGGGTAACACCAGCTTTATATATAGTCGGCTCGCTACGAGCCTTAGATCTCTAGCGATAATCTTACCTTAACTACCTTTTGACTACTGTACAATATTGACATCCACGTTTGCAACCGTATCTACTGATATACCTTCCTACGAGGCCATACACTGGCGTATGACTTTACACTTGGCAGAAAACGCAATTGACGCGACGCGTCAGCCAGCAAGCAAGCGATAATGAGGACTACCCTAGCAGAGAGGAACGCCTCACAGGAGTGATGACCGCGGTCAGAGGGAGAGTGAGGAGCGACCTGGATACAGGAGGAACAGGAGACAGGAGGAGCAACACGCCTATGGTTGAGGCGATGGAGATGGTGACAACGGTGACACCCATCGCCGCAGAGAATATCAGGGCAACCATATTTCAGCTGATGGAGACCAACGAGATAAGAATGCGGAGAAGGAGGAGCGAGGCCCCAGCGTCCACCTTGGCCCCCAAGAACTGCAGGAGCCGCATTGAGCAAGCGGCAGAGCAGGAAGCCACCAAAGTAGCACAGCTTGATAGAACTATCGGAAAGATGGTGAACATGCTGGACGGGCAGACATCACTTCAGGCAGCGCAATGGCGAGAGATGAAAACATGCCTGGAGAAAACACAGGAGAAGTGGGACGCGTCCCACCAGGATGACGTACTGTCAGGCAGAGGCATCACAGGCATGGTCCCAAGGGTGCTGGCTGCAACAGAGGGGGGCCAGAGAGAGAGAGAGGAAAGGAAAGCAGACACCGATGGTGCCGGTCTGGAGGCCTCAATACACTCAGATGCGACGCAGACAGGAGGACCGGAGAAGCCAGAGGAGCGGCAGCAATCGCAGTCTGGAAGGTAGCTCAAGCCAAAGCCAAAGCCAAAGCCAAACCCAGCACCGACACCGATGCCGAGAACCACATCGAGGCTGATTGCGATGACCACATCAGTACCGACACCGGCCAGACGGTGGCAGACAGTCCCACCACAAAATCTAAAGTAACCGGCCAGCCCAGCTCCAGCCCCAATGGCATGCTCGAGCCTAGCAGACAGATGTATTATTCTACGGGGAGATGAGAATCTGCCACTCCCTATTAAGATGTACCGAGACATTGTGTCATCGATCAACAGAGCGCTTTGCCACCAGTACGGTCCAGCCCACAATCGGATCATGAATGCAAGAAGGAATGCTAAGGGAGTGATTACGGCAATCACTCACCAGAATGCAACAGCTGAGATGACCCTGCAGTACCGTTACATCATCATCACAGCAGCCAGGACTGTTGACATAGCAGTCATCTACATTCAAGAGAATGTGTCCTGGGAAAGACTAATGAACCATGCGGTGCCTCTTGTATGGGTCATGCGACAGGGTACTGAAGGCCTGCAGACTTTGCGAGAGGAATTCGAAGCGGAGAACAAAGGCACAGCAAACTCTGCCACCGTACGATTGCTGGCGAAATGATGCACCGCGAGGAAGCGGACGCAGAACGGAGAACATGCTGCTTCATCGGTAGTCTTTGTCGTACAGGGGAACATGGTGGGACAGCACTTGTGCAAGAAGGGCATCAAGGCGGCCGGAGTATGGTACCGAGTCGAAATGTACATCAACGCTGGGCCTGACAGCAGATGTGAGCTCTGTTGTGGATGGGGTCACATTGAGAACAAATACAACAGTAACCCTACGTGTGGCTACTGCTCAGGTCATCACCGGAGAAGCGATCACAGCTGCAACATGGTGGGGTGCACGGTGAAGCAGGGATCACTCAGAGGTCACACGATGGAGAAGTGCCCCAACTCCAAGTGAAATTGTTTTGCGTTCAGTAACAGATGTGCGAAGATGGCTGAAGCTGCTAGGGCAGCGTGGCAGAGCAGGAACACAGGGCTAGCAGGACATGCATCCATGAGGGAAGTGACTGGGGCTAACAGAGTAGCACTTAGCACCAGACAGGCAAGGGGTATAAGAGATGATGAAGGGGAGCCACTGGCCCATGAAGAGGCAGATGATACAAGGGAGAAGGCAATGATTCCACCAGTCCGGACGGACCCAGTCTGGGGTAGGGCTCAGTCCGGTCCGGTCCAACCGGAAGGTCGGACTGGACCAGGCCCCAGACTGGTAGTCTTGGTCTGGACGGGCTTGGTCTAGACTGGTCCCAACAGGGTAGTATTTGTCAATTTCAAAGTAGATCGAAAAACTAAAGAAGTGAGATGGTAAGCCCTGAATATCCTAACCCAGACACAACTTCATTTCATAACAACCGCCCGCTGCTAGCAATCACCACCACAAGAAACCCAACACACCCTCCCACTGCTAGCAAGCACCACCATGAGAAACCCAACCATACCAAACGAAAATAATAGATGTGCATGGCACTGATTTAATGCGTCCCGTCCCGTCTGTCCGGGAACTACTCAGGACGGGATAGGATGGTGTCATGTCGTCTGTCCGAGGGTAGGACGGAAACAGTGATGTGTTTTTGAGGCAAGATGGGGACAGACGGAAAGAACAGCCGGAGATGGAGAAGAGCCATCCCCTGTAGTCATCCACCGATATGCATAGATCTTAGTGTACATAACAGAATCTATATGTAAAACGGAATTAGTACTCTGACCATAATGCATGATCTGTAGGCCCCTCCTCCATGCGTATCATGTTTTCCAAATCCATACCTTCTTGCTATATATACAATGTCAATCGGAGGGTCCTGCGAATATGAGGTAGTGATGTTCGGAATGGCAAGTGGTGAGTCGTGGCGACGGTGACTGGCAGATGGGAAGTGAGCAATCGCTCATGAGTCTATTCAGTGACTCAGTAGATCAGAGTGGTGAGTAGTGAGTGGCAAGTGGCAAGTGGTGAGGGGTGAGGTGTGCATGGCGACTTACGAATGGCAAGTGAGCAATCATTTGTGAGTCTGTTTGTTGACTCAGTATATAAGTAACTCCCAGCGTATTCGGGCCGATTCGGCCCGAGTGGACTGGTCCAAAGCAGTCCAGGCCAGTTCAGTCCAGGTCCAGAAACATTGGGGATTGGTCCAAGCCCGGTCCAGAAATTACTTGGACTGGATTGGACTGGGCTTCGACGAACCCGGTCCGGACTGATCCATTGCTGGCCTAATGGACTCATTGGGAGAAGGTGGGGGCGAATGGGGAGCGAGACGTTATAATGGCCAAGACCGCGGGTGAGATCTAGATTGAAATCGGAGCCGCCGCCTTCAACAATTAGAGCAGTCCAGCCCAACTGAGCCTGGTCCTCAGCTTGGACCATTGCGGCGCAGGAGACAGGAGTGGAACGAAAAGCCGATTTGGTAATGTTGCAGGAGCCGCCGGAGGAAAGAGGAGGAATTGGAGTCAGCAATTCACCATACGAGATTAGGAAACGAAAGAGACTTTGGACGGCACTGCCCAAGGGGAGTGGCTTGGCAACTGACGAATGGACTCACCTATGCAGGGGCGCGAATGACAATGTCATTGTGACTGATGTCATGAGAAGAGGAGAAAAGATGACCAGGGTGATCAATATTTACGATCAAAGAGACGTGCAGACCAGGGAGAGACAAGCGAGGAAGATGAACTGCAGCAGAATCATCTGACAGAGAGGAGGGGGTACTATACTGATGGGCGACTTCAATGCGCACAGCCGCAGGTGGAATCCAAGATGGAAGGAGCAATGCGACGGGACTTTCTGGGTTGAGATTATAGACACACACGGACTTGAGATTGGAAATGACGATCAACCCACTCACCACTGGGCAAGCAACGATGAGCAAGGTGAGTCGACAATAGACCTGACCTTAGCCAGCCAACTGATCACGCGATGGACCATACTGGCCGCGAGACACGCCACAGGCTCTGACCATGAGGTGGTCGAGTGGAAGTTCAGCGTCAATAAGCAGGAAGACGTGGACCAATGTGCAGGTCATAGGATGTAACTTGGCCGCCATGTCAAAAAAGGACGAGAAACCAGCAGAGACACTGTGGAAGGAGCTGGAGGGACAGAGAGCTCGCCTAGACGAGGAGTGCATGGTGGACGAGGTAGAGCGCGAGGTAGAGTGGTGTCAGGAAATGCTGAGCAAGGTCCTGGATGCCAAAGCAAAGAAACTCAGAATCTGCGCCTGGTGGAAGGGGTGGTGGAACAGTTAGATAAAGGAGAGGCGAAGCACATTGGGGAGAGAGAAGAGGAGGGGAAAGAGGTCAGAGGCAGCGGCGCACGCAAAAGCGGAACTGCAGAGGTTGATTGAGCAGTCCAAGACCCGCATGTGGAATGAGTACCTGTGGAATCTAATGGGGGGCCATCTCTGGGGGGCACCAAAGTTGGCCAACCCTCGGGTGGGAGACACCATGGAAGGATTGACCGACGGAGAGCGAAAGCAGGAAACACCATGGCCAAGAAGGAGACAATCGTCAGTTGACAGTCCTGTCCGCATGAAGGATGGCGATCAGTACTAGAAGCTACCCCCAGCAGGACAAGTTCATGAGCGCATAACCGAGTATTAGTCAAACGTGCCCTAGTCTCACAATCGGTCAAGAATGCCCCAGGCCCAGATACGATGTGCTTTGGAGCCATACACCCACTCTGGAGGTGGACTGAAATGAGAATCGTAGAGTTAACAAACGCGGCGGTCCGAACGCGATGTCACTCAACTGTTTGGAAGCACGCGAGCTGGATGGTGATTCGGAAACCAGGAAAGGAGGACTATATGAAGCCAAAATTGTACCAAATGATCTCTCTGCTCAGCGGCATGGGGAAAGTCGTTGAGAAGGTATTCGCCAAGCTGCTTTCCGACAAGCGCAAGCGAAGAACACTATTATGCGATGGTTAGTTTGGCAGTAGAAAGAATAGATCGGCCATCAACGCAGCATCCATCAAGGTCGACAGAGTGCACTTGATATGGACAGAAGACATCATCATGGGTGTCCTCCTAAGGGATATCAAGGCGGCGTTTCCAAGAGCAGTGAGAGGGAGGCTGATACACACGATGCAAGCCAAGTGGATAGATGGAGACCTCATACAATGGACCGAAAGCTTCCAGTCAGACAGGACAGTGGAGATGCTTATCCAGGGTAATGTCCTGCAGGGCCACCCTGTGGAAGCCGGTATTCCACAGGGCTCACCAGTGTCGCCGATCCTTTTCGCAATACACCTCGCTGGGTGAATACAGTGGGTGGAAGAGATAGTCCAAGGTGAAGGCCTCACCTTCGTAGATGACCTTGGCCGGAAGGCATCCGGAACGGATGTGAAGTAGGTGGTTAGGAAACTCAAAGCCTGTGCAGCGGAGAGCATCGAGCGGGCAAGCAGGTGAGACCTCCAGTTTGACACTGTGAAGATGGATGCAGCACTCTTCACACGTTGAAGAGGCCACAAGAAGCACCTCCAGCTAAACCTTACAGCAAAAATCAAAGTGGGAGACGGCTTCTTTCAGTTCAACAAAGAAGCGACCCGGTGGCTGGGTATATGGATGGATGCCCACCTCACGTTCAAAGAGCATCACAGCAGCTGCTTGAAGAAGGCCAGGGCAGCAGAAGTCCGACAGCGTATACTGATGAGGATGCACGGAATCGTCCCACAGAGGGTAAAGGCCGTTCAAATAGCTTGCATCCAGGCGGTTGCACTATACGGCTGCAAATTATAGTGGGACCAGAAAGAAATCCGCAGACAAGAGGATCTTCAACTCCTCACGAATTGGCTGGCCAGTTCAACCCTGGGCGCTCTGTCCACGACGCCACTAGGTTCACTTCTGATAAATTCACTAATAACACCTGAGCCAGTAGCCCTCGACTCCAGGCAGCAACGATTCGCAGCAAGGCTCCCAAGTGCATGCAAAGCTCCAAGCAAAAGGAGATGTACAACTACCCCACATCTGGCGCACCAATATGCCGAGTCAGGTAGAAAGTGCCCAAACAAGGCTGGGATGCAGACACACTGAGCTGGCCCCATCTGGACGAAGAGCCGGAGGTCAAGCCGGTTATATTGAGCGATGACACAGTGGCAAAAAGAGAAGCGAAACGCTAGGCGAGAGAGAGGGAGACCAAGGTGGGTGCGGGGGTCTGGATGTGGTGGACGGATGGATCACGATCTGATGACGGCTGAGTGGAAGCCGCGGCTGTGCGCAAGCCCAGAGACGGCCGGAGAGCTTTCTGCTGCAACCTCGGCACCAAGCAAATGCAGGTCTACAATGCAGAGTTGTGGGCGATAGGACTCATACTCCGGTAGTTAGTCCAGAAAAGTGACACACTGCAGACACACTGAGTAACATAGATAGCCGTGTTCAGCCACTCGCCAGCAGCCATTTGATGAACGGAGCACCTTAAACCTGAGCCTGGGCAACACCTAGCCAGGTGGATTAGCCAATGTGCAAGGAATCTCTGCAAATCTGGCTTGGAGACAGAAATCCACTGGGTCCCAGAACACACTGGCATCCCCGGAAATGAGCAAGCAGATCACCAAGCGAATCTAGCGAGGGAGGTCCGCAGAGTAGGCACATTACGAGAACAAATATACACCTCGGCGATGAAACAGGACCAGACAAATCTCAGAAACAAAGACGGCGGCGAAGGCTTAGTGGGAGGCCGACAAATTCAGTAAGCACCACGGCTATAGACTGAATAGCAATGCTGGAAACAAGACACTCATCCCAATGAACAGTATGATGCCTCTGGCAGCCCGGTTCTACCGACAAAAGTCCAGACAGGCGCCAGTGGGGACGTACATAAAATGGTTCAGACATCGAGACGATGACACGTGCTGGTGGTACGGCGGCGGAGGCAGCACGTTAGCCCAGACGCGGGAGCATCTCTTCCACCACTGCAGTGGATAGAGAGACCAGCAGAGAACACTCTGGAAGAAGGTGGGGAAAGCAATGGGATGGAGAGCGGGCAGATGCTGACAAGTGCAAGTCTCTGAGCTGCTCTCAGTGGAGAAGTGCGATTAAGCGGTGATGGACTTCCTGGCCGCGAATGATATCGGGAAGTTCCCACCAAAGATGGACGGAGGAGGAAGAGGCGGCGGGCAACGGGCTGAGGAATAGGAGCCGGCGGGCAACGGGTGGAGGAATAAGAGCCGGCGAGCTCTCGTTGATTTCATCCCTTTTCCTTTGTATTCAATGGTGACCAGCTTGTCAGTCACGTTCTTTTCTCTCTTTCGTTTTTTTCTTTTCTTTTTTTTGCATCAAAAGGGGACGATGGGTAGCAGGAGTGGAGCTCCGCCATCTAGCCGGCTAGCCCGGAGGCGGAGGGGATAAAGGGACTGTCATACTCTAAGTAGAGTGAATACAGTATGATTAAAAGAAACAAAACAAAAAGAGCGTCAACAATATTAAAGAGGAGAGCGCTAGTGTTCCGAAACGGCCTATCCGAGCAAGGAGGAGTAAGATCGAGGGAGGACTTTGAAAAGGGAGGTTGTGGCAATTAACTCATGTGGCCAATGAAGTCAACAGTCTCGTCCATTCAGGACCACTCAAGACTCGACGGGATGGCATGCCGGCCATCTGGAGGCAGGACGAAAAATGCGCCGTCTATTTGATTGCGGACAGTGATTGACGGCAAGGATATCCGTTGACGCCAACTTTGCTGTCCCCGGTGATGTTTGTTGTTTAATCTTTCTATAAACACTTTATGAAGAGTATGACAGTACCGGGTTTCCCAAAAGTCCGTCTTGTCCGGGCACGAAGATCCTAAACCGTGACGACAATTTTCCGGGCAATAAAATTGTGCCCGCAATTCAGTGATATCAACGGTTTGGTATGGAACTGGTTCGATTTTTCCAGGGGACTGGTTCGGAACTGGTTCTAACCAGTCCCAACCCCGAAGCCATTTTTCACTTTGTAATTTACCTTCCAAGAACGGAATACACATAGAACATACAAACATCCACATCGCCCCGGCGGAAATACTAGAAATAGCTTCTTTGGCAGGACAATCAGAGAACTAGTTCGAACCAATCCTGTGACGGTTCGAACTGCTGGTCCAAGGTCCTGACTGGTTCACCTCTAGGACCAGACCACAGGAACTGGATCACTACTTAGACCAAGACTGGTCTGAACCGTTGCGACCACTGCCGCAATTCCTTAGGGCCAAAACGTCTCAGACTATTATCCGCCAGGACTGATAGCCCTTGGTCCAACTATTTAACATATGTAGATACAAACGTGTGGAACTGTAAAAATTAACAGCAGTGGAAACAATAATTGACATATGGAGATTCAGAGCATCCCCTACACTTGCCACTATCACTCGGATTGAAGCTGTGAGAACAGATGTGATGGGACAAAATGAATTGCTTGTTCTGCAAGTAGCACGAAACACTCCATGATTAGATAGTTGTCAGTGGTTAAGGTTATATTTGCAATCAGCTTGGGGAATGGTCTGCGGAACCTATCCGGGTCGTGAATTAGAGAAAATTCCGCTGGCATATGCGTTAAATAGTGCAGCTGCAAAATTAGTGATAGCTATGATCCCACTTATTAATCCCGCTATTAGGCAAGGAAAGAAAAGTGAGGCTACCGAAAAGCCGAAAATGCTGCAGTAAGCAGTGGGACAGCAGCGGGGGAGCAGCTGGAGAGCTGTGGAACTTCCGAAGAGCGCTAGGAGAGCACTGGAAGAGAACTCGAATACAAGGAAGATAAAAAGATAGAGAACCAATGCGGGGAATTAGGTTTCTTTACTCCTACAGTTGCACTCATAACAACTCTAAAACACAATTTCCACCAAGCTCCCCATGTTCCACAATATTCTACTAACTACATAGCCCTACCACACATACTAGGTAACAGTGAACATACAAAAAGAATAATATTTGAGCCGCACACCACATGATAACGACCCCCTTCTCTTCGAGGGTCACGTAACCCGCCTCTCAAAGCACCAAAGCAGCTAAGCCAGCAACCACAGCACTCCCAGCACCAACAACAGACAAGGCCGGAGCAGCAGCCGGTAAAGCCAGAGCGGCAGGCAAGATCGGAACAGTGGCCCCCAACGTCATGCCGAGACCCTGAAAATAGGCGAATACACTACCTGCGCCAACAAAACCTCCCATTGTAGCCTGCCAAGCGGCCGCAAGAGATCCTGCAGACCAGTTCCGTCAACCTATCACATCCATATATCCGTAGATAAATCGATAGACTTACCGGCAATGGGACCCAGTTCTCCAAAACCCAACAAAGCAAGCGCGTTTCCGACTAAGAACTTTCCGAGACCACCGACAACAGCGACGAGTAAGGCCGCCATGTTACTTGTAGACTGATATGTGCTGAGTTGAAGTATTGTGTTGGTGGTGGGAATAATTGCGGGAATGCAGAGTATACAGAATGAACTGAAGCCCTCCCAGTTGATAAATACTTCGTATCCTGTGCGGGGTTATTATCTTGGGAGATCCTTAGATGCTCAACGTGAAGTGGCGCCATTCAACGGCTGCGCTTCGCATGAACCTGTTTGTTTCGTGTTCCCCGGTTCTCTCTATGACGGCAATAAGCATACAAACCGGCTTCTGTGCACCTAACATAGAATTACCTACCACCACTTTACTCGGTTTCATCCGTGATTCGCTGCTCGTGCAGCTCGAGCTGGGGTTTCTATTCGCTCCGAAAATTGAAACAACCTAGAATAGATAAGTAGACACATCCTGCAACGTGCTGCACTTGCCTGAGTCGGCGCGGTACTTTCCGCTTGAGGCGCCGGTAAACTGGTCGTTAGAGCGGAAGTCATTTTCAAGCCGTAATGCATTTGCTTGCAAAGAGTGGCAGAAAACAAGCATGTCGCAGTCGCAGTCGCTGGCCGGTTCTACTTTCATGTAGCATTGCAGGACGCTAGATCTGTTGAATTAGTGTCAATTCTACAAGCCGCTCTGAATTTTGTGCTTTCGGCTGCTTTCGGCTATCGCACTAATATCCCTAATTTGCCCTACTTTAGTGCATGTGCTACGCTCTCTACTTGAAGAGCACGGTAGGAGGTTGAGATTGTCGAGTGAGAACTTAATATCAAGCGATAAAGTTAAAACATAAATCTGTCGTACTTTAGAGTTTTGGACACCTGCACAGCCCCTCAATCACAACGTACATAGCGTCCGAAAGAGCCCGTATGAGCCAATAAACTTCAGGAAACATTGCGTAGATCACGCCGGGATAATTAGCGTCGATCGGAAAGTAGTTCGGAGGTCGGAATATAAAATAACAGGGATCATGAATTTTGCATCCTGCACACGGGTGAACCGGGAAGCTGGAAAGCTTGCGGGGGTACTAACATTGTAATAGTTAGTGCACCCGGAACGGACCGCGGAGCTAGTTCTACGTTAGGGGGGCACGGCGATTTGCGTGACGTTCACATGCATCGCAATTGAGGGAGCAATTTTTGTGTTACTAAAATGCACGTTTTTCTCATCTTCTAACTGTTGTGTATTTTCAGCTGTCAGAATTGTTGCCCTTACAGTTAAATGCAAACCTTGTGGGTGAATTGATTTGATAGACAGCCAAATGGCCGTCATGTCTGCCAGGTAGTCAGTTGTTCAAGAGGCATACCCGCTCTAGCCACTGTCGCCATTGCCGCCGTAACCACCAGGTAGTACTCGTTTGTGATCATCAAAGCACCACTGACACTATTACCACATCCCCAACACAACTGTCATAGAAATAATGATCATGATCACTACCACTGCGACAACAGACATCGCACTCACGTACACTCACACTCACAGGAGCCGCTAGGACCACCAGAATGTTACTAAGAAACAAAGTAGATTGTAAATGGGGAGTGACTAGTATCTTTATCCCAATGCTCGCACTGGTATGCTGTAGTGCAGTGCGAAGCCGGTGGTGTTCGTAGCTCTTCACAGGGGCCAAAATAGCCTAGTCGTTCATCAGAAGGCCCCCCCTATCACCGACTACCATTTATGCGGCAGAGCACACTAGGATTATGTTCCCCAGGGTTATGGCACTTGGACGGACAGCGTGGCGGTATTACGTATAGTGGGTTTCCCGATTAGGGCATTGTTAGTGGAAATGGCCGTATGAGGACACGGGCCCGCGGGGTGATGAGTCTTAACGAGACAAGTGTGAAATCATACTCACATGTGAGACTGTACATATACGGCTCTGATGGCCTCGATTGACACAATCAACTTTCAAATGGGATCAGCCGAGTGATGTTGCCATGATCGAGCGATATCTCAATGAATTAGCAATCGAATTATCAGCTCACTGGCAGCAGCTGCAACAGCCCGATACACATGAGTGCATATTGATTTCCATACTTGTGCTGAACCCGTAAAGTAGCTGTTATTTGGAGTTAAACCTAAACCGAATGTACTGGCAAGTTGCAGTGGTGTCTACAGCCTTCCTTGCTGCGGTCCTGGGTGAACGCAGACTGAACTCCCTAGTCCATCTGAATTGAAGATCTAGATTGGGTGATAATTCGGGGTCTTGTAGAGGCGGAAGGATAGACTGACTGTTGCCCACCGTGGCACTGTAATACGTATGCTCATAGTACATAGAAAATGAATTACCCGCCGTAAAGGTCACCAAAATCATATAATCTTTTTGTTTGTTTAAACCATTCTGCATTCACTTTAACTAGCGTATGGTAGTACCCGATTCCCGCTCCCTCCGGATAGCCGGCTAGGTGGGGAAGCTCCTCTACCCTTCCCCCTTAATAAACGAAACCCGTACATTGTACCTATCACCCGTACCCTTAGGATCTGAGTCCGTTGCATACTCGTGTGTAGTTGTGTAGTGTGTGTTTGTGATAGACTACCTGCGGTCAAGTCTTATACCTCGAACATTCCCGGTTCGACACCAGCTGAGACACACGTAGCGTCACACCATCGTCGTTCGCAGCGTAGTGGCAATCACCCTTCACAGTGCCCGAGCGTTTGAATACTAACTAAAGTTATGGTTAGGTAGTGACAGGTACATAGCACAACTCTGTGGGTAAGAGCATAGGTATAGCGTATAGAATTCCGAAAATTGTCGCAGACACTATACCGACAACCTCAGCTGCGTTATTTGTGTTGAGATTTACTAAATGGGAAAGAGAGTACCTTTGCAAGACGTCAAGCAGTTGTATAAGCGTGTCTGATTTGGTAACCCAGCCCAGCTGATGTATGCCCTGAACAGGTTTCCAACGAATCCGCCCAAATAGACGTCTAGGAGATAGGCACCTCCGCATTTATTGTTATGCATCGTTATGGTATAAGTAAGCCGTTTATGTTTGTTGGTGTTGATTATATACGCATAAGAATTAAATGGTAGCGAGTTATGAATGGCGCCGGAATTTGAAAGCGCCTAGAGGCACTGGCTTAAGCTACGGTACTATTGCCGAACAAAAGCAAAAATAGAGTGCCAGTACTTATATCTGAAGTAGTAACTGGAGGCATGGTACTGAGATCACTGCGATTCGGGAGCGGGTTGGCGCGGAACTGGAGGCCCAATGCGGTTCATTGTATGCATAGAATTTAAGGACGTCTTAGGCTCAGATGGTGCAAGAGTACGTAAACGTGCGGGGCTGATTTCCTAGTGAAACTTAGGTTGCTATTAGCCCTGGGGGGGTTGCGGTGGGCTAAAACATCGGGGGCAGGGATCTTTGGTCATTGGCGGTCACTCGGTATATCCATTCGTCTGCGATTTTCCGAATGTAAAGCGGACGAAGTCTATCTAAGGGAGAAGCTCGGTTTTTATATACATGAAGGCCTGGAACTGCATGGATGTCTATGGATGCTCACTATTGCAAATGCTAGTGGTGGTGGCAAGTGAAAACTCGTGGATGAGTCTACGACTATGAGCCCTAGGCTGTGAGTCCATTCGGCGATCTCAGTATCGGCGACTTCCTTTCAGATCATATAGTAACATGAGAGTTTCATATCTCTAAAACTAAACATCGGAGGTTCTCAATATATTTACCGAGTCCTCTCTCCTCTTTGCGCTCTGTACATGAGTACCGTATCCACTGGGAGCATCGACAGAAGTCTTGGCGAAACAGAAACAGCGCGTTAAGTCGACGACAACGAGAGCAATGGAAAAACGGACGGCGGTAGTCGACTCTGGACGTCGAATTGACCCCGGAGCGAGCTTCCCAGCACCTGCGAGACCGCTGGAGGACGGGGCGGACAGGAACCCACGCAACTGAGTGGCTTCACGTGAAGTCTTGGCAAAGAAGACTACTGACCCGACGCGTCGACAAACAAGCAAGCGACAATGAGGACTAGCCAGGAAGAGGCGTACTGCACAGAAGTGATGACCGAAGTTAGAGGGAGAGAGAGGAGCTGCCTGGACGCGGGAGAAGCAGCGGACAGGAGAAGCGATGCTCCTATGTATATGGCGATGGAGATGGCGACGGTGGTGACATCCATCACTGCGGGGACTGCGGGCGAAGACACACTTGAGCCGTTGGAGAGAAACGCGAACGGAAAGCGGAGAAGGAGGTATGAGGTACCGGCGACCGCCTGGGCCCTTGGGGACTGGAGGAGCCGCATGGAGCGCGCGGCTCAGCAGCAAGCCCGCGAACTAGCACAGCTACACCAAACCATCGCAAAGATGGCAAACATGCTGGAGATGCACACTGCACTGCAGGAGGTGCTGTGCCGAGGGATGAAAACGTGGTTGGAGGAGAAAGAGGAAATGTGGGACGCATACCACCAGCATGACGTACTGTGGGGCAAAGACATTACAGAAATGGTCGCAAAAGTGGTGGCTGCTACGGAACGGGACCAGAGAGAGAAAATGCAATTGGACACCGAGGGTGGCGGCCTGGAGGCCTCGATACACGCAGGCCTGATGCAGACAGGTGGACCGAAGAAGCCTGAGGAGCACCAAGAGCTGCAGTCCGGAAGGCCAGTTAAATCAATGCCAGTGCCGAAACCGAAAGTGAAAGCAAACCCAGACCCAATCCCAACCCCGAACCCAGCACCGGCACCAGGACGTACACCGACACCGCCACCGAGAGCCACATCGGCGCAGAAAGGGGTGATGTCATGAGCCCCGACACCGACCAGACGATGGGAGACAGTCCCACCACAAAACGAAAAGAAGCTGGCCAGCCCAGCCCCAGCCCGGACGACAGGCTCGAGCATGGCAGACAGGCACCTAATCCTGAGGAGAGACGAGAGTGTGCCACTCCCCAATAAGATGGACCAGGAAATTGCGTCACTGATCAACAGAGCGCTTTTCCACCAGCAGGCCCCGGCCCACATTAGGATCGTGAACGCAGGGAGGAATGCGAAGGGCACAATCACGGGAATCACGCACCAGAATGGGCCAGCGGAGATGGCTATGAAGTACAGCAACATCATCATCACGGCAGCGAGGACTGTCGACAAAGGAGTCGTGGATGTCAAAGGAAACTAAACCTGGGAAAGGCTAACGATCCATGCAGTACCCTTCGTGCGGTACATGGGAAAAGGCACATAAGGCCTGCAGAAGATGCGAGAGAAATTTGAAGCGGAGAACGAGGGCATAGCGATCCCCACCCAGGTACGATGGCTGGCGAACCCCCACTCCATCAGGGAGGGAAGGCAGAACAGAGAAATCACCACGTCATCGATAGTTTTTGTCGTAAAGGGAAGCAGGATGGTGCAGAGTTTATTCAAGAAAGGCATCAAGGCGGCGGGATTGTGGTACCGAGTCGAGGTGTTCACGAATGCGGCCCCCGACAGTAGGTGTGAGCTCTGCTGTGGATGAGGCGACATAGAGAGTAAGTGCGGCAACATGCCAAAGTGTGGCTACTGCTCGGGCAATCACAGTACAAACGACCACAAGTGCAACGCAGTGGGGTGTACGGCAATGCAGGGATCACTCTGCGGCCACACACTGGAAAAGTGCCCCAATTGCAAAGGAAATCATATAGCGTTCAGCAGCAGGTGCGCAAAGAAGAGCGAAGTCGCCAAAGCGGGGTGGCAGAGCAGAAAGACGGGAACAGCAGGACGGGCTCCCACAAGCGAAGGTATTGACACGGACACGGCAACGGGGATGAACAGAGTAGTTCTTGGTCGTAGACCCAGGCAAGGAGCGGCGGCAGATGGGGGAAGTGAAGAACAGGAGATGGCTGAGGTGGAGGAAGAGGAGGCAGCGGGGGAGGCGAGAGACGTCGTGATGACCGAGACCGAGACTGTGACTACGGCCGCGACTGAAACTGAAACTGAAGCGGGAGCCCTGACTACCAATGATTAGAGTGATCCAGCACAACTGCGCAAGGTCATACGAGTGGACCATTGCGGCACAGGAGACATGAGTCCAACGTAGGGCGGACGTAGTGTGCTTGCAAGAGCCACCGAGAGAAAAAGGAGGTATTGGGATCAGGCATTCGGCATACGAAATAAGAAAAAGAAAGACTGTTCGGACGGCGATACGGAGAGTAAGCCGCTAGGTGGTTGATGAGCGGACGGATTTAAGCAGAGGTGCGAAAGACAATGTCATTGCTACTGACATCAGGAGGAGAGGAGAGAGGATAACAAGGATCATCAACGTTTACGATCAAAGCAACACGCTGTCGGGAGAGAGACCGGGGCGAAAGCCGAACAGGCAGAGAGACATGCGGCAGGGGAGCACCGTCCTCACTGGAGACTATAACGCCCATAGCACGCGATGGGATCCAAGGTGCCAAGTGCAGCGGGATGTCGCATTCTGGGAAGGTCTGATTGACGAATATGGACTGGAAATTGGAAATGAGGATGGTGCAGCCACCCACCACAGGACAAGAGAAGGTCATGAAGGCGAGTCGGTCCTCGAGCTGACGCTGGAGAATGGGCCAATAACCAAATGGTCCATACTGGCCAACGACCACGTCACAGGATCCGACCACGAGGTTATAGAGTGGGAGTTGGAGGTAGACCGGCAGCAGGAGGTGGGCCATGAAAGGGTAGTAGGGTGGAACTTAGCTGCAATGACGGAGGAGAATGCGAAGGCAGCGGAGAAGCTATGGACAGAGCTAGAGAAAGAGAGAGTTCACCAGGACGCGGAATGCACAGCAGACGAGGTGGAGCAGGAGGCCGCAGGGTGTCTGGAAGCAATGGGCCACATTCTCGACGCCACAGCAAAGAAGATCAGGATCTGGACAAAATCAAAGAGGTGGTGGAATGCCGACATCCGGGAAAGAAGGAAGGTGGTCGGAAGGTAAAAGCCGAGGAGACGGAACTTGGAAGAGGCTGCCACAGCGAAGACAGAACTCCAAAAGTCGATTCGACAGTCCAAGAGGAAAATGTGCAGCCATTACTTGCAAAACCTGAGGGGGGCAGAGGTATGGAGAGCGGCACTATATGCGAACCCGCCGGCAGTCACGACCGTGGAGGCCTTGACAGTCAGAGAAGGCAAGCAAGCAAACACATCAGTGGAGTAGGAGGAGATGATGAGGCGCAAGTCCTTTCCTCCGAATGATGACGACCAGTACTACGAACTACCTGGCGCAAGAAACGCACACACACGCGTCACAGAGCAAGCGGATGAACGTGCCCTTTTTTCTCACTCGGTAAAAAAGGCAATGGGGCTTGTCAAGCTGCCTTTCGGCGCCATACGTCTGCTCTGGAAGTGGGACAAGGAGAGGATTGTAAGGCTGATGAAGGCGGCCAATCCCCTGGGAACGCACCCAGCAGTATGGAAGCGGGCTAGCGGCGTGGTGATTCGCAAGCCGGGCAAACACGAGTACACGCAACTGAAGGCCTATCGCTCCATATTGCTGTTGAGCTGCATGGGAAAAGTGGTTTAAAGAGTAGTTGCTGAGCTGCTGTCAGATAACGCCGAAAGAAGAGGCCTAATGAGGGACGGACAATTCGGAAGCAGAAGAGGACGGTCAGCCATCGATGCAGCGGCCATCATGGTTGACAGAGCTTATGCAGCCAGGAGAAACGGACACATAACAGGTGTACTTCTCATGGACATTAAAGCAGCCTTCCCAAGTGTGGGAAAAGGAAGGCTAGTCAACTAAATGAAGGTCAGGCAAATGGATGGAGACCTTATACGATGGACAGAGAGCTTTCTCTCAGAAAGAACGGTGGAGATGATAATCGAGGGCAATGCCTTCGAGATACACCCAGTGGAAGCTGGGGTCCCGCAGGGCTCGCCTGTGTCACCCATCCTCTTTCCAATCTAGCCCTCAGGACTGATCAAATGGGACGAAGAGTACGCATCAGAAACCGAAGGGCTGTCCTTTGTAGACGACCTCGGATGGGTGGCGACTGGAAGTGATGCCAACCATGTCGTCTCGATACTTGAGAGATGCGCAGCAAAGTGAATCGAGTGGGCGAGTAGACGAGGGCTACAGTTAGACACTGCCACGATGGAGGCGGCACAATTCACGCACAGACAAGGCCACAGGAGACACCTCCGGCCGAAACTGACAGCAAAGATACGAGTCGGCAGTGGGGTCATACGATTCAACACCCAGGCGACATGTTGGCTGGGCGTCTGGATGGACGCACATCTAACGTTCAAGGAGCAGAACAACAGATGCATGAAGAAAGCCAGGGCAGCAGAAGCGAGACTCTGAACCCGTACCACGACATACGGCATCGTTCCTGAGAGAGTAAGGGCCGTCCAAGTGGCGTGCGTCCAAGCAGTCGCACTGTATGGGAGTGATCTCTGGTGGGATCCCAAAGAAATAGGCAGGCGAGATGACCTCCAGCTCCTCCTCAATCGACAAGCCAGATCCATCCTGGGCGCGCTGCCCACAACCCCACGGGGTGTACTGATGAGAGAGTCAGGGCTTACACCCGCGCCTGTAATCTTAGACTCCAGACAGCAGCCAATTGCAGCGAGACTAGCAGACTCATGCAGCAGCAAGCTGAAAGAGCTACTCGGAAACCCTTCTTCTGGTGCACCGATATGCAATGTAGTTAAGGAACAGCATGAGCACGGCCGAACAACCGAAGATACGATGTGGCCGGCCCCAGACGAAGAATCAGTGGTCAGGACCACTATCCTGGACGACACCACCGCAGCCAAGAGAACCACGCAGCGCTGGGCGAGAGAGAAAGAAGCCAAAATTGGTGCAGGGGTCTGGATGTGGTGGACAGATTGATCCCGCTCAGACGATGGGCGAGTGGGAGCCGCAGCAGTGTGCAAGCATGGAAATGAATGGAGGTCCTGCTGCTACTTTCTGGGCACTGGGCGCATGGAGGTCTTCAACACCCAGCTGTGGGCGATCGGACTCGCGCTTGATGTGACGATCGAGAAGAGAGAAACATTGCAGAGGCACAGAGTGAACACGGTGGCAATCTTTAGTGACTCACAAACCGCAATTTGACAAGCGGCACACCTAGAGCCGGGCCCTGGGCAGCTATTAGCGAGGCGAATCAATCGGAGAGCGCAGGCGCTCCTCGCTCACGGCATCGCAACCGAGATTCACTGGGTCCCGGGACACTCCGGCATCCCTGGAAAAGAAGAGGTGGACCGTCAGGCTAACCTGGCCTGAGACACCAGCGGAGACACGGTGATAGAGCGGCCATACACCTCGGCCTCGAATGGAGCTAGACAAATCTCCGAGGGGAGGTCAGCGGCCAAGGCACAGTGGGAGGCTGATAAGTGCAGCAAGCACTTCAGCTACAGACTCAAGGGCAAAATGGGTACCAAGAGACCAGTCCTGATGACAAGTGTGAAGTCGTTGGCCACCAGGTTCCACAGACTAATGTGCGGGCATGCACCTACTGGAGCCTACCTAAAACGGTTCGGCCACCGAGAGGACGACAAATGCTGGTGGTGCGGCGGCGGAGGCAGGACAGTGGCCCAGATGTGGGAACACATCTTGCGCCACAGTAGCCGGTGGAGAGACCAGCAACAGACACAATGGAAGACGGTGCAAAAAGCGACAGGCTGCAAAGCGTGCAGATGCACACACGTGCAGATCTCGGAGCTGTTTTCCGTGGAAGAGTGTGACGAAGCGGTGATGGACTGCCTGTCGGCTACTGACGTTGGGAAGGTTCCCGCCCGAATGAATGATGGTAGGGAGTAGGCCCAGAAGCTGACTCCGGTACGGGGAGCGGCGGCAGTGGGCGTATATCTTCTCTTTTCTTTTCTTTTCTTTTCTTTTCTGGTCTGGTCTATCTTTTAGTTTTTTCATTTGTCAGCGGGGATGAAGGGTAGCGGGGGGGTAGCTCCGCCATCTAGCCGGCTCGCCCGGAGGCGGAGGGGATATTGGGTCCTGTCATACTCTAATTAGAGTGCATACAGTATGAATAAAACAAACAAAAACCGTATCCACTTGGATATAAGATGCGCCCTCGAATAGGATTGCTGCTAAATAGCTACTGCATACAGTAATAACAAGGAGTTCCAATCTTGTCGATTTAAGTAGGTATTGCAACAATTTCAAAGACTCTAAGACTGCGGGGCATTGTTGCCTATTGGGGCCGTAAGTAACTAAACAAATTGAAGGCGAAATCATGTTAACAACGGCACTACAACTGTATAGCTCCTACATGATATCTATGAACTTCACTGGGAAAGACTGTTGACACTCGGCTGTTTTCTTTACAGTTTTCTTCGTTTGCTTTTCGGCTCTGCATGCCGTACTTTTCTCTACTTTGTTCTGCAATCACACTTCATCCCCTCTGCCGTGGAAATGACCACTGTGTCTGTTTTTGCAGCCTATTCGGTCGCATATTATATCTCGATGTCTGCGTTGGTCGTCCATGTGATCTTGGCTAGTATTACACGGCGCCGATTATCTGGAATAAAAGGAGTATCGAATGGGAATAAGCTCCAGTTCGGGAAATAAAAGAAGTTGCCGGAAGTTCTATGCAGGTTTATTCAAAGGCTTAGACATTTAGCGAGAGGCTTGAAGATTACCGTAGTCGAAACCGTAGTATGGTGTAAATATAGATATGCAGGACACGCACAGCAACCAAACTAGTAAATTCATGTTTCTTTAAGGCAAATCAACGTGAAATTTTTTTTTCGAGCGCGTCCTGATGGATTCGATGGATACGCTGTGTACACTCTTAGTGCTTAACATCTGATTTCCGTTTGGCGCTAGTTAATAAATGTTACAATATGGGGAGAACTGTGTGCATAGACTGGTACAGAGAGAAGAGAGGAGGAAAAAGACTCGAGACATATACAGGAAGCATCAGCTCCTGCAGCAGTGACCGTGTATCAGATCTGTAACATCATGTATCAATAAAAGCCGGTTAATCATACGAGTGATAATCATGATGCCGCACACTAACGTTCCAAATCAGTATGAAAAGATCAGCGAGGCCACCGGATAGTAGAAAGCGGCGGGGTCACAGCGGAGAAGTAGTAAGAACGCCGGAAGATGAAGAATGTCAAAGGAGTAGCGAACATGTGAGGCGTTATTGTTTAATTTGTCCTACAGCCGCTTAAAAACAACTCCAAAACACACAACCTCTACAACATTCCTTATCTCTGCTCCATGCTCCACAATGTTCTATAACTACGTAGCCGCACCACACATCCTGAGTAGCCGCAAAACACTCACAGAGAGTAAAGCGTTCAAACCATGACACCACGTGGTAACAATCACCTTCCCTCCGAATGTGATATAACCTGTCTCTCACCGCAAGGCGACAACCGCAGCGCCCCCAGCAGCAACACCGGCAACCGCCACCAACGCCGGGCAACAGCTAGCAGGGCAATAGCTGACAGCGCAATAGCTAGCAGGGCAATAGCTGACAGGACAATAGCTGACAGGACAATAGCTGGCAGGGCAATAACTGACAGGACAATAGCTGACAGGACAATAGCTGACAGGACAATAGCTGATAGGACAATAGCTAGCAGGGCAATAGCTGGCAGGGCAATAGGTGACAGGGAAATAGCTGGCAGGGCAATAGCTGGCAGGGCAATAGTTGACAGGCCAATAGCTGGCAGGGCAATAGCTGACAGGCCAATAGTTGACAGGCCAATAGCTGGCAGGGCAATAGCTGACAGGCCAATAGCTGGCAGGGCAATAGCTGATAGGCCAATAGCTGGCAGGGCAATAGTGGACAGGGCAATAGTTGACAGGGCAATAGCTGACAGGGCAATAGCTGGCAGGCCAATAGCTGGCAGGGCAATAGCTGGCAGGGCAATAGCTGGCAGGGCAATTGCCGGCAGGGCAATTGCCGGCAGCGCAATAACTGGCAGCGCAATAGCCGGCATGGCAATAGCTGGCAACATTGGAACAGCAGCCCCAATCGTCATACCAAGACTCTGCAAGTATGCGAAAAAACTACCTGCCGCCACAAAGCCCCCCATTGTAGCCTGCCAAGCCGCTGCTATAGATCCTGTGGAACAGCACCATCAGCCTAACATTCCATAAATCTGTGGATAAGTTAACTCACCGGCAATGGGGCCTTGCCCGCCAAATCCCACTAGAGCAAGCGCGTTTCCGGCAATGAGGTTTCCGATACCACCGAGGACGGCGATGAGTGCTGCCATGTTTGATAGACTGAAATCGTGATGGACTTGGTAATAGATTGATGGGGCTTCGATTTTTTTTTATATATTTATATATAAAATAGATCCGGTACGTCGCATAAAATTATGCGGTTTGAATAATTAAAACATTTTTTAGACGGGAAGTGATTTTGGTAGGGACTTGGTAGTAGATTGATGGTGTGTATTGCGGGAATTGTGGGGGCGCTGGAAGAACTAGAGACCACAGGGCATATATATATACTTTGTATATCCTGCGCGCGGTTACCCGAAAATCCGTTGATCGCCACTCAACGCCACGTGCCACTAATCAACGACGCACTTCGCATCCGAATGTCTGTCATGTTCTCCGGTTCTCCCGCAGTGGTAATGAGCGCATAAACCAAACGAGCGGCACAGATGTTAGCTTATCACTTGCTTGCGACGCTAAAAATTACCTAGTGTACTTGATAGCTCTCGGATAATCCAGCTGTATTTGTGATTTCTGCAGTTAGTGCAGCTCGCGCACCCCAGTGAGGATTTGCTCTGAAACCTGCATTACTAGTCGGGAAATGGCTAGACTGGGTGGATAAACGTTGCATTTACATTGGTCCTGCACGGTTGTAAATGGTGCACGTGGTGTCTCGTACCCATGCCCGTTTGAGGTCGCCGGTACGCTGGCCGGTCGTCAGCGATAATCATTCCCAGTGTTGCATGCACCCGAGTTTGCATGCACCCGGGTAGTTCATGAAAGTGGGTCGATTGGCAATCAGTTTAGGAGTCGGGATTGGGGGTAAGATACCGGAGCTTTCCGTATGTGCTGGGATCCCAAAGTTTGCATGCTACCCACAACATGGGTAAACGGGTGAACTGAGCTGGATTGCGGACTACCAAATGATGGTTAGTGCGCACGGAACTAGCCGTGCCGCTAGTTATGTATGTATGTAGAGTACACACGGAAGCATATCTCCATCACGGTTTTAAAAATAAAACATGCCTAACACAATGTATTTACTTCTCACGTCCTATCAGCCCTAATGTCCCAGATCTAACTCTCTACCTGCATAAAGTTGGCCGTGCATACCGTATCGATCTGGCATTTACACTCTTGAATATTTCAACCGAAGCCATTAACGTGAGAAGAGCCTGGGTTGGTGGTAAGTTTGCGGCTGAATGTCAACTACAGAGGTGCATGCGTCTTACAACACAAAAAATGCATGTAGATGCTACAATTTCTGCTAGGCCTGCTCATACGACGAGAGCCATTATGTACCTATTCTTGGGTCGCCATCGATTTGTCGTCAGCTTTCACAGTTGGTAAGGGGTTGTTCCTGATATATACATGCAACCCGCGTATACCTATTAGTCTAAAAGCATCTGATGTACTACAGGCCAGCTATTTCTTTGGGAAGGGGTGGAGGTGCTTGAGAGCTTTGACAAGGGAGCAAGGAAGTACAACCCTCCGATGACAGCACACCTGCAGCTGTTCAGCCGAAAAAATAAATTTTACGCACGATGGTAACTCCCGGTAAGTTGTCATTTCTACTTAGCTATGACATACGTAGACTTGACCCTAACACGTTATATAAGTGTTGGTGTCCCTACACCGGCATTTTTCACAATTGCTGAACATTAACGAAGGTCATCTTTGTCTTTGGAGTGGATTCTCACTCCTAGCTTGTAGCACGCAATTATGAATTGTATGAGTGAGTTCTTCCTCTCACTGTTAACTTCTTCATAGACTGACTTGAGATATTCTAGGAATGGCCTCCCAGAGGTTCGTGAATACATTGAAGAAGCGGACTACACAACCAAAAGTAGTGTAAAAAAGCTAGCGTAGTGTTCTACGACCAAGAATATCTACTACCGTAACACGTACGGGAGTATGTTAGATATATCCAGCTGTGCATACCTCCACCGGACTAGCTAGGCAATAAAGCTAGTTGGAAGGCTTCCCAAGCCTTTACAGCCGCGTTGATTCCGGGCGATCCCCCCTTAGATGTATCATTTTCGACCCACGGTGGCTTCTTTTTCCGTTCTCAGAGCGGAAAGCTTGTTTGGGATTACCGAATCCCAGCATTATATTAGGCTCTGATTACGGATTTGCAACGCACCGGACAGCTAGGCTCGATACGGAATGTGTTCTTTGGCTACGGCGAGGTGCCTTGTTCAATTCACATCAGGCCACTGTACCGCTTTGGGTGACGAACACGGGACTTTCACATCAACATTCACCGGGAGGCTTGCGGCAGGTTATACACTTGGTGCCAACACAGTATTGTGTCCGTATGGCAACAGATATATTTACCTTGAGTGGGAAGGGCAGGCGGGTGTTCATGCGAATTGGACATTGCCGGATGCAAGCGCTGCAACAGTTGCTCAGCAACATGTTGGGAAGAAGCACTTCCAGCCATGCCAACCACGGGCAGATCGAACAAGAAGCCGCTACTCTTATAATCCAGTCGAGGGGTGCACCGTGTGAGGAAGATGATGAACTTTTAGAGGATGAGACAGAAGTCATTTACAGATCCATGGTCCCGACGTACGAAACTGCTCATACGCCAACTCAGCCACTGCGACTGCCACACTATTCCTCACCTGCAGTCCATGGATTCTGTTGATGTGAATGAGTGAGTTGATTGTAGTTACAAGAGAGACGGACAAAGGTGCGTCTTAAGTATGATGAGCATGAGGGCGAGCATCGTGTGAAGTCTAAAATGGACAGTCATGGTGTGAAGTCTAATGAGACAGTCACGACCATGCACTGAACCTTAGGGCTTCCTGCAACAGATTCAATTCAAATCGAACAAGAACTTGCAACAGCTCTATTACAACAGTCGATGAGGTGAGCACGTTATCACCCTTAGTTTATAAAGAGTGCAAATTGATATTGTTCCTTATAGAAATGCTCAAACTGTCCTATCAATGACGGGGTGAGCAAGACGAATTAACTTGCGCAAAGGTCGCGCCCCGTATATATAGTAGACTATAGATTGAGGAGATACTCATGTATTCATATAGCAAAGGCTTATGCGTTCGGAGGTGTGGAGTATATTTGTATTGTTCATCCGGTATGCATGCTGATTCTTTTCGTTCATGTACAACCAGTAAGGCAATGAAAATAGATGATTGCGACCAGTGTTCTCAACCGTCCCGTCCGTCCGTCCTGACCTAGAACGGGGACGGGACGGCGAAGCGCCGTCTGTCCTAGGGCAGGACAGAAACGGCGCCGTCTTTTTGGAGCAGGACGGTGACGGACGGTTAGGACGGCCGATAACGGAGCTTTCACCGTCCCCGGCCGTCAACTACCGACATCCATGGATGTTGATTTCTCAGTGTACATAAAACATAATCTCATCAAAACATCTATTTGTAACCCTTGTCCCATGCAATTAGGACTGGATTATCAATCATGTTTGTAAATTATCTAAATATTCTCATGTCGCCATGTGCTAAGCTCGCCACGTGATGTGGTGTTAACGCTGCGCAGTCACTGTGCCACATCACATGGCGAGCTTAGCACTTGGCAACATGAGTATTCTGTAACCTCCCAATGACGGTCGGGGACGGTGGAGCAGACAACGGCCGTCCAGCCGTCATTCATATGGTAGGACGGGACGGTGGAGATCACTGATGGCGACGATTGATGGTTAGATACCCTTCTTAGGACAACATGTGGTACAATTCGCAAGAATATAAGGTCTAAGAAACCGCTGTTTTCAAACATGCTTTGAAGTTTAAACCCACTTATGATTGTGCCTGGACTGGTTGGGTATGTATCGGCAGTGCTACGAACCGTCAGGGTTGTTGCAGCCTGATGAGTTCTGGTACAGCAGTAACTACTAGTAGATATTTACATTGCTCTATAGTTCTCTTTCGTATGGCAAGCGAGGCTCTAAGCGACACACACATGCACCAGCTGGGACGGCCGCTCCACATGACCGCCACACACGCAACAGACTTGAAAATCGAACCGCGTATGAATGACGCTGATTGAGCAGGAGCATTGGGAAGACATGTTAACCAACGGAAACAACTAAATGCGTAGTTAAAAGTAAAATGTAAGTACTGGCAAGGGGGTCCCACTTGAAGGGGTGAGTGGATAGAAAGGAGGCCGCAAATCGGTGAGGCTTGTGGAGTACCGGGTTATCAATGATGGTGAATTGTAAGTATTTGTCTAGTACTAGAGGGCAACGAACGGTTCATAAAGTACTAAATAGCTTCAAACTGCGAAATGAGACAATCTACGCAATCAATTCCATGAATTCTGACTATAGTCTAAGAGCACTATTACATACTGGAAGGGGTTTTCCACCGACACAACATATTATGTCGGCTGGTGGAATACTCATATTGTAAGATGTTGAAGTGCAATTTCCACCGTGCTTTCAACTTGTTTTCTCCAATTTTCACGCAAGTCGTCTGGCAGCCGAATTCGGTACGTTGGCCCTAGTCTGTACACCTCCAAGCTATCGCTTCCCTTCTCACTGACAACGGCAAACCTTTCACCCTCTGCCTTTTCCATCATATCCTTAAGCATCCTGATCACTGCTACCAGTTTCCCAATTCTTGCTTGATTTGCCTCTTCCCACTGCAAGAATTCCCCGTTTTCCAGTCTGTTGCTGACCGAAACTGTGTGGAACACACCTCTCTCGTGTATACCCTCGCACAAGATCGGGGTCCTCGATAACCACATCTGGGTTAAATCCTGATCGTACGTCCGATTGCGACTTCCAGTTTGCTTTGACTTCATCTCCACAACTCCTTCATCCTTCACCAAAGCTCCACCCACTATCACTCTGTGGCCCATGAATTCTTCTACTCTCTCTCCCTCCCGACGCTCCGCCGGGGCTTCAAGACAAGCATCTACCTCAAATCTCACCATCATCCGTAAACCGCCAAGTGTATATGCCACCGCGCGCTTATGGACTAGACTCCCACTGGCACACCTTGGAATTGTCGCAAAGTGCTGCTCAAATTCCCTTCCGTAGCCGGCAGGGCGCCTCCGAGACTCCCAGTCAATCCACCTAGAGAACAGAACACTGTTACCAACTACCTCCACATCCCATCGGAATTCTTCCTTCCGAATTTGGCCGCTGACGAAGGCAAGGAGCAACCGCAAGTTCCGCCTATCGGTGATGACGTCAAAAGAATTGAGATCAAGTTCAGGCCTGGTGATCGACAATGCGCGAAAGAGAGGCTCTAGAGGACAGTTTGGAAATGCTTCAACAACTGTGGGTCGCCAGCCTCCGCGCGCTAGACGCACTGGAAGCGGAGGTGGTGACCAGACCGCTGGTGAGCCTGTAGGTGCAGCAAGCGTATTAGTTTTGCTGTCTCAAAGAGTTGTGGTAGTAGGGTACCCACCAGGCACAACAATGGTCTCTGATTGGTTGGTTGTGGGAAGCACATTATACGATGTCAGGGAGACTGGGTCGAGTTGAGACAGACGGGTATTGACGGTGGACTGGATTGCACTGGGTTTAATGGATCCAATAGGCTGCGGACCCGAGAGGCCTTCGTGGAGGTTTCGTACCATGATGATCAACGGATGTGTCCGGTGGGGATGAGAAGAGATAAGTACCGAATTTATAGGCTAGCAGATTAGCGTTGTACCATTGGAATACGATTTCAAACATTTCTTGCAGCTACAAGTGTGGGTGCACAACATATTTGATCACTCATTACAGTAGTGTGGCAGCCGGGTTAACTTACCTTAACAGGAAACAAACTTGCATACAGAGATGGCGACTTCTGTCGCTAGAAAGAGTTGGTTATAGCTTATCCTACCCCTCCCTGCAGCATCAAGGCGTGTAAAATTCTTTGTTCCAAGTCTAGAAGCGCCGGGTCTCCGATATGCATATCACTACGCGTTTACGTGGCACGTTTAGATTTAACCGAAATTGGCCTGCGGTTCCTTGGGTGTGTGACTAGTTAAGCGCCCCCATTCTTACGTTTGCCTCGCAGAAGTATCCGCTTTACGTATGCCCTGATGCCATGTAAACATGTTTCCAGTTAAAGCTCTACAACTGTTTAATAGTTACCTTCATTGCGTCCTGTCTACTATTCAATATTACGTATGTTTAATTCCCACTCGTGGTAACCGTCAGCATTTCGCCGTTCAACTTTGTCGAAAAACAACCTTAATTTTCGTTAACACTTTCTATCGCTTATTTCGGAATTATCTGGAAGAGTAAAGAACTTTATTGTACATATTTTGTTCAGCTTTAGAATTGTTGACGTGTCTTTATTGGTATGAACTAGATCGCAAAGACGCAGATCACATTGCGGCCGCCCCTGGCACGCGATTCAAACTTTCATCCGCATTCCCATCGCCGCACCACCGCAATCATCACCGCCACCATCCCTATCACCTCCCAACAAACCGTTGGTGCTTGGAAATTGTTTCTCTATTGCCAGTTACATCATTCCGTGCTGATTAAATGCCGCGATTGCATAACTGGTGCATCATAATGTCTAAAGCTAGCATTCTCGTACTATACTGCCTACGTATTTTACAAACATATCATACCCAGAAAATGAAGATGGAAAATATACATTTCGCAGAGGGAGAGGGTAGAGAGGCAACTCATGTACATATCTTATTAATCTTCGGCCATTTCAATCGTATTATCCATGGGATGATACATTCATAATTATGACAGCCAAACTCGTCACACCATTCAGCCCCATGACAAGCGAGCTATAAGGTATACGTAGTGCTTGGAGTCATTGTTGGGAGAAAGAAAAAGCCCAAAGCTCTGAGCGTGTATGATGAAAGCAATAACTGTAGGCGTACGAAACCAATCGGTGATATGTCCCCGAATAGTGAGACCCAGAAGTCCGCCAATTCCTGGTCAAATTCCACGCCCTTTAGTACAGAGTAGGTCTTCTATTTCTATCTGTAGATACATTCTGAATTATGGTTGGCCAGGTCCTGGGACTGGCTGTGGATCGATGGGAGGGGTGTGTGCACCACCCCCCGGGTACCCCATTTGTGGTCCCCCTCTAATGGTCCTCAGCATGTCCCAGTACCTGGCCAATGATAACGCGGAATCCATCTTCGTGGAGTTGGAATGGGCGGATAGTGGGGAGCTAACAGGCGGGAGAATTCCATTAGCTCCCACGATCCACCCATGCCAACTTCACGAATATTCGTCCGATATGTTGACACGCAGATGTTCCAATGTGCGCGGAGAACACGTCAATCGTCTGAATTCTAAAATCCGAGAAGAGGAAAGGAAAAAGGCTTAAGTACATCGGTGTTCTAAGCGGCCCGGCCGCAAAATCTAAGGGCTGGCTTGGCACAAGCCCGGCCAGGCCTGAATTTGAAAAGCCTGCACCGCAAAATGCCTGGCGGCCAGCCGGCTTTTTAGCGGCCTGCAGGCCCGGCTACGATTTTGGAGGCCAGGCTTCAAGCAAGCCGGCCGGGCCTGGCCGCTTTGGAACACTGGAGTACATAATGTCTATAATACTCTACTAGAAATGGTAACCCACGTAACAGCCATGCAGACACATTATGCCCGTCGACGATCTCGGTGAAAGCCCAGTATTCCGCCACTACGATATGGACGCTTGTTAGACGTCAAATTATCTACTGGATGATGTTGGCATGGGATTTGGCACGGTGGCTCGTAGCCCCCAATAGGCCGCCACCTGCCCCCATACCGAGGAGTAGGCCTAGCCTCGAGAGTGATGCTCAGCATCATGCTTCGGATGTGATACTCGGCATCACCGAGTATGGTCATTTCTCTCTATATATTTCTACCGCTTTCTCTCTCTTTGTTCGATAGACAATTGAGTTTCTTCGTTCTCTCTTTTGCTCTCAACGGATGAGCCCTATCAGCTACGAGTGACCGAGCTTGATTTGGACCAGCTGTTCTTACGCGGCGGCAGTTTTGGTGATTTTTGAGCAGTGGAGACAATCCCACCCGCTTATCGTGATTTCGCTAGACTGCGAAATATCCCGTCTTGGCACATGCGTGGGACGGTTTTTGGAATGTAATCCAGTCCCGTTTGCACCCCGTGGTTCACACAGTTTAAAGCCGGTAAAGGGTAATCTAGCCATAATACAAGTACCTGGACCTGTCTGGAGAGGCTCTCCTCAATTTTATATGCCTCTTATACATTTCCACAGTTTATTTCATATACACTTTTGTACAAAAGCTATTCAAGGTGTATAAAACTTCTACACTGCAGGGCTTATACAGTTCTTGCACATATTTGTACCGTAGGAGTTATGTGTTGGTGGGAGGTGGATATAGAGACAGGGAAGATGTTGGTATGGTTGTGGGGATACCGGGGCTCGGGATGTGAAGGTTGCAAGGCTTCCAAAAGTCCGTCCTAGGCAGGCTGTGTTGTGGACTCCCGGACTATGACTTCCCGGGCTGGAGTTGATCACATTATCCGCCAACCGAGCCTGCAAAAATGTCAAGTAGTCGGTCCATGATGTGAGCGGCGGTTTGATGATCTGGCAAAGCCCCGACAGATCCCTGATCTAGACCAGTGGTGTATCGGCTCATGCTCCGCCCCGAACCAAGTTTCTGGGTACGAGATGACTGGGTTAACGCGCAGAGTATTCAGAACCTGGTGTAGCTGTGATATTAATGCATGAAGCCATCAAAATGCCAGTCAACATGCGGTAGAAGGACCCAGGGTGCTGCTGGTGGAATCCGTGAATTTTTTAGCCTGATACCAGGCCAGTTTTCTGAAGTTACTGTACTAGCTCAATAAAACATTACAATATATTTTGCTGAGCCCATATCCACAGTCGCAGCCTGTTTGTAGAGCCGTGTGCAATCGCCGCTTATCAACATCAGCAACTTTTTGGATTTGTGTTACTTAACTGTATTATCGTGGTGTACATCCATCCTTTTCGTAGTCGGCTTGCATACCTATTGCTTTTCATTTTTTAAGGCGAAGCAATCGGCAGCACAAGAATGAGCATCACCAACTACGGTATCTGAAAAAGTCTTGGCGAAACAGAAACAGCACCATAAGTCGACAATAACAATAGCAACTACAAAACAGACAGCAGCAATCGATTCTGGACTTCGAAGTGACCCCAGAGCAAGCTTTCCAGCACCGGCAAAACCGCTGGAGCAGGGTGCGCACAAGAACCCACGTAACTGAGTGGAGTCGAGTAAAGTCTTGGCAGAAAATGCGATTGCGCATCGCGTCGCCCAACCAGCAAGCGACGAAGAGGACTTCACTAGAAAGAGAAGTTTGTCTTACAGGAGTGATGACCAGAGCCAGAGTAAGCGGATGGAGCGACCTGGACATGGCAGAAGCGGAAGATGGGAGGAGCGATGCACCTATGGATGTGGCAATGGAGATGTCGACAACGCCAACATACAGCCCCGTGGAGACCGCGGGCACAACCACAGTTGAGCCGATGGACAGACACAAGACCGGAAAGCCATGATGGAGGAGTGAGGCCCTGGCGACGGCCGTGGCCCCCAGGGACTGGAGGAGCTGCATGGAGAGGACGATGCAACAGCAGGCACAGGAGCTAACGCAACTGCACCGGAACATTGGACACCAACCAAACCAGCTGGAATCACAGGGAGCCCGCGAGAAGGCACAGTGGCGAGAAATGATGACATGGCTTCAAGAGAGAGAGCAGAAATCGGATACCCGCCACAAGGACGACAATCAGAGTGTGGCGGGCATCACAATCATAATCGGAAAGGTTATTGAAGGAGTAGCACCAGGGGAAGAGGTGAGAGAGAAAGAGAGAGACAAGACTGCAAGGATGGAGAGTGGGGGGCTAGAGGCATCGCAGCAAGCACATTCAACGCAGGAACGAGGACCAGAGAAGCTCCAAAAGCTGGAGCAGCAACCAAAGCCCAGACTGTGGCTCGAACTGCAGCTTGAACCGCAGCGGCAACTCAAACCAAAGTCAGTGCCCACACCCGCTAGACGGTAGGCGACAGTAACACCGCGAGCCCAGAGTCAGAGGGCACCCATCGGCCCAGGCCCAGGCCCGATGGCCGGAGCGAGCATGGCAGGGAGATGCCTGATTCCAAGGAGAGACGAGGGTGTACCGCCCCCCAACAAAACTGACCACAAAATTGCATCGGCGATCAACAGAGCACTTTTCCACCAAACGGGACCGGCCAACATTCGGATCATGAACACAAAAAGGGACGCTAGGGGTACGATTACAGTATTTGCCCAGGAGAACGCAACAGCGGCGATGGCCCTAATTTACCGCGACGTAATCATCACCGCCGTGCGCATGGCCAACAAGGGAGTGATCGATGTTGAAGAAAACGAGCCCTGGGAAAGGCTCAAAATCCACGGTGCACCCCTTGTGAGGTACATGGTAAAAGGCACGGAAGGCCTGCAGAAGATGCGAGAGAAATTTGAACCAGAGAACAAAGGCATATACATCCCTACCCAAGTACTTTGGCTGGCAAACCCCCGCACCGTCATAGAGAGGAGGCAGAACGGTGAAATCGCCGCATCATCGGTTATCTTTGTTGTGAAAGAGAGCAATGCGGCACGTGGGTTGGTCAAGAAGGGCATCAGGTTGGCGGCAGTCTGGTACTGAGTCGAAACGTACACCAATGCGGGCCCTGACAGTAGACGTGAGCTCTGCTGTGGATGGGGTCATAGCGAGAACATGTGCGGCAACAAGCCCATGTACGGCTACTGCTCAGGGCATCACCAGACGGGCGACCACAAGTGCAAGGTGGTGGCGGGATGCACGGCGAAGCAGGGATCACTCTGTGGTCACACACTGGAGAAGTGCCCCAACTGCAATGGGAGTCCCATTGCATTCAGCAACAGATGCCCGAAGAAGACCAAAGCGGCCAGCGTGGCGCGGCCGAGTAGACACATAGAGCAAGCAGGAGAGGCACCCACAGACTCAACTACTGGGGTGGCATTGGGAACGAACACAGTGGTGCTTGGTCCCTGCCCCAAGTGCTCTGCAGTTGAAGGGGGGGGGATGCGATGCAGAGATGCCGGATGTGGAGGAGAAGATGGCAACGGGGGAGGCAGAAGACGTTACGATGACAGAGACCGCACACCCGACCGAGATATAAATTGGAACTGGAACGGCAGCCCATGCTACCAATCATTAAAGCGATCCAGCACCACTGTGCTAGGTCGTACGAGTGGACAATTGTGGCGCTGAAGACGGGAGTCGAATAGAAGGCGGACGCAGTGTGCTTTTCGGAGCCACTAAGACAATGAGGTGGTTGTGGTATCACCAATTTGGCATATGAAATAAGAAAAAGAAAAAGAGTGTGGACAGCGATACAGAAGGGGAGAGGACTGGTGGTTGATGAGCGGACGGATTCAAGCAGGGGAGCCAACAATGATGTCATTGTCACTAACGGCAGAAAAAGAGAGGAGAAGATAAAGATAATTGTCAATGTTTTCGATCAGAAAGACACGCAGTCAGAAGAGAGACCAGCACGAGAGCTGAACTGGCTTAGCGTGATTAGGCGTGTTGACACGAGAAGATGATGGAGAAGAAGAGAAGATGATGAATTGTCTGTCTATCCAAAGAGAAGGAAAACTATGGACTTATATATGAAAGAGAGAGAAGGAAAACCCAATGCCGACTGCCAAAGCCGGAGCCCAATGCCGAGTACCAGTGCCGAGCCGTCCTCCTCGCCATGGGGGCAAGCGAGGCCGACAGGGGCAAGCGAGGCCGATGGGGGCAAGCGAGACTGGTGGGGGCAGGCGAGACCGGTGGGGGCAGGCGAGGCTGGTGGGGGCAGGCGAGGCCAATGGGGGCCGTAAGCCGCCGGGCCAAATCCATAGTCAACACTCCCCCTTTGGCCCAAGGCTTTCCAGACGAAGTAAAACAAACCCAAAGAAACAAACGAAAAACTGAGATCCTCCTCCAAGTTCCAAATCCCAAATCCAAAGAAAACCCAAACATACAGTGTAAATCCAAATACACAATCTGAAACAAAGGAAACCCAAAAGTCCTGCCCGTGATCCTATCCGAGTCCAATCTCCTCCACACACTCGCCGAGTGTAACTCCCCCGAGGGCCTTAGTGAGAGCGTCTGCCAGCATCTCCGTACCTGCCACGTGTTTGATCTCGATCTCGCCCTTCGCAATGGCTTCATGGATCGAGTGGTACCGGAGTCGTAAGTGCCGGCTGTCAGATTGGAAGTTGCCCGAGTTGAGAGTCGTAACGCAGTTTAGGCCGTCATTGAGAATATGCCTGGCGATGCCTCTGCCAATTCCGATGTCTGAGATAAGGTCTCGCAGCCAGTCGATCTGCACTTTGCCGTACGCAGTGGCAATCATCTCTGCTTGCATTGTCGATTGGGCTACTACGCTCTGCTTCTTCGACTTCCAAATGACGAGGGTTCCGAGGGCGTAGACGACGATTCCCGAGGTGGACTTGCTCGTGTCTGCTTCTCCCCCCAAGTCTGCATCGGCGTAGCACAAGATTGACTGAGAGTCATGCCCGAGGCTTGAGTCATGCCCGAGGCGTGGGTCATAGATCGTTAATTTGTAGTCGGAAGTGCCTCGTAGATATCGAAGCAGGTGTTTGACCGCTTCCCAATCGAGAGTCGAAGGCTGAGCGGCATGTCTGCCTAAGACTGAGGTTGCATAGGTGATATCTCGACGAGTACCGAGAGCGGCATAAAGAATCGAACCAATGGCTTTCTGGTACGTTCTAGAGTCGAAAGGCGGCTCTTCGGCCTGAATGGCATGGGGTTTGTAGCTGATCTCCATCGGTGTTGAGTGCTTCCGGCAGTCGGTCATCTCAAATCGGTCAAGAACTCGGTTGATGTAGCCAATTTGATCGATGGGAATTGATCGTTTGCTGCGATCTCGAGTGACCGTCATGCCGAGATATTGGAAGGTGTCAGGCACAGGAACTTGGCCAGCGGCCTTGAATCGATCGTACAGTCGAGATGCAATGGAGGCAACGAGGACCGATGTGCCGATGATCATGATATCGTCGACGTAGACCGGGATTAAGGCGCCATTTGCTTCGCCGATATTGCCACCGAAAAAGAGACCGGGAGCTGCAATTGAGGCTTGGAGACCGAGATCGTCAACTATGAAATCAAACACTTCTTCCTAGTACTCCCGATTCGCTTGCTTGATGCCATAGAGAGTTTTATTCAATTTGACGAGGGGTCTGGTGCGGCCATATGGATCAGGCCATTCGCCTTCAGGGAGGCGCATATATAGAGTCTCATGCAGAGGGCAGCCGAGGAAGGCAGTTGGGATGTCGAGTACGGCGATCTCAAGATCGTGTTCAATGATTCCACCTGTCCAGCAATGGATCAGTCCAGACCGGAACCGTCCAGTCCAGTCCAGGTCCAGTCCAGGATATTTTTGGACTGGGATCAGACCGATCCCAGATGCTGACAGACTGGACTGGGCTTGGTCCGGACTGATCCCTCACAGTGTCTAGGGTTAGGGTATACTTTCCCGGTTATTAGTCTTTTAATGGGGAAAACATATCTCGATGGAGCCGAATATACAGACAGAAGTGGTATAATTTCGACCAGAGTGGGTATTCGGGGGTGAGTGGTGATAAAATGTGAGGATGACTCATGTTTTCGCTAGTACTTGGCTAAAAGGTGATGTCAAAATTATATGCGTAAATGGATTGGTCCAGACCAAGCCCGTCCAGTCCAAGACTGCCAGTCTGTGGATGGGTCCAGTCCGACCTTCGCATTAGACTGGACTGGACTGAGCCCTACCGCGGACCGGGATCGACTGGACTGGTGGAATCATTGATCGTGCTTGGCTGCAAGGCCGAGGGCAAGCCGAATCGATGCGGAATCAATGACTGGAGAGGTGATGTCATTATAGTCGCCGGGCTTTTGGAGATCGCCGCGGCAGAAAAGTCGTACTTTCCATTTGTCAATTGTCCCATTGGCCATTAGCTTTCTTCCCATAACCCAACGGCTTTCAATCATACTAGCACCTTCTGGGACTTTCTCAACGAAGGTGAAAACCTCATGACTTTCCATTGATGCCATTTCCTTGCCGATGGCTTCTTTCCATTGCTCAGCGTCCTCTGCATCCAATGCTGCACGGTATGTCTGAGGCAACGCAGCTGCTTTCGGAGGCTGTACCTTGGCTTTCGGGGACTGTATCACGACTTTGGGAGGCTCTTCAATTTCCGAATCCTTATCCTGTTCGGCTGGTTCGAAGGCGATCTTTGTAGGCTTAGTCTTTAGTAACTGGTGATACAGGGTAGACTCATCAAATTTGACATCTCGAGCGATAAAAACTCGGCCCGAACTGATGTTCATAACTCGATACTGTGTCGATGTCTCTGCCGAGTAGCCGAGGAGTACACACTTGTAGGCGTGGTTATCAAGCTTCTTCCTGAGGTCGCCATGGATCCATGCAAATGCTAGGCAGCCGAAAGTTCGAAGGTGGGAGATATCGGGCTTCTTCCGCGTCCATCTTTCGAAAGGGGTCGAATTGGGGAGAGCTCGGGATGGTAGCCGATTCTTGATGTAGACTGCTGTGTATACACCTTCGGCCCAGAGTTTGTTCGGCATCCCAGCGTGCTTCAGCATAGACCGCGCCGGGTCCAGCACTGTGCGATTGCATCTCTCCGAAATGCCATTCTGCTGCTGTGAGTATGGGGCTGATACTTCTCTAATGATGCCTTCCTCTGCCAAGTACTCAAGAAACTTCTCACGACTAGCATACTCGCCTCCCCCATCAACTCTAATTCGACACACCTTCGACTTTGGGTGCTGCTTCTCCACTTTCGCCACATACTCCTTGAACTTCGCTGGAGCCTCAGATTTGGCTTTCATAAAGTAGACCTCGGTGTATCTCGAGTGGTCGTCGGTAAACATAATAATATATCGGTAGCCGCGCATCGTCTGAGTCTGCATTGGCCCGATCACATCGGAGTGAATCAACTCAAGAAGTCGAGTCTTTGCCTTATCCTCCGAACACA
>Ga0307514_10000404_pt1 | contig 96757 bp, 103 predicted proteins | sample 16_EM_MG_FD_203088 | JGI IMG/M metagenome (GOLD analysis project Ga0307514, IMG submission 203088) | Populus trichocarpa ectomycorrhiza microbial communities from riparian zone in the Pacific Northwest, United States - 16_EM | ecosystem: Host-associated > Plants > Roots > Unclassified | place... | reverse complement strand
GATATTTTGGGGTGTTATGGGCAGAGTTGTCCATCTGGGCTGTGCAGTGACATTTTCGAGTTTTTGGGGAGCTGATCTTGAGACAACCCTCCCAACAAAAACTGCCCTTTTTATCGGCACCCCATTCTTGTACAGTCCTTAATTTTTGCCAAAATGCTCTCAAGACATAAGAAAGTAAGTTTATAATGCTTCCAGGCCACCCCCACCGAGTTGTGGTTGCATTGCTAAATATTTGCAGGTGGGGAGTCGGTTGCCATGCCCAAACGGGCCGGGAATGCCAAAGTTACGGTCCAAGGGATAATATACGGCTCCATCTATAAAGTAACACCATGCGAGTGATACACTGTGATTCCAGTAGCACTCTCAGCACTTTTGCAAAAGATTGGGACATATTGGTGAAGAAAAGCGGTATCGATATATGACTTATACCCAATGCAAACAGGTCCGGAATAGCATAGACTAAAAACGCATACTTTTGTTCGCTCGCCGCGGCGCTTCACAGAGGTTTTGGATCCGGTTCCAATCTGGAAGCATCTTGTGAGCAGGGAAAGCCTTAAAGCATGCCTGCGGTCCTTTTGGATTCAATATGTTGCCTTCGGCCTTCCACTGCTGGAAACGCTTCGTTTAAGATGTCTGCGAGCTCAACAATGACATCTGGAAGACGTCATCTCTGTACGAAAGGCCACAATTCGCTGAAGGCAGTCGCGAATATAGCGGGATCTGTCACATCATACAGTTACTGTCACTAATGACCTCGCTCATTGATAAGTAGAAATTGCTTGATGCTCGACAGAAAGTCGTCTTCTCAGTATTCGAATCGACGTTGGTGCAGGTTTTTGTAGTTGTCGACACGGGCGGTAATGTGCCAATCGTTTGCTGGGTCCTGGTTTACAGATATCGGTCTGGTGAGCGCGATTCCATTGCTCCAGAGGGCGCCGAGCTGCGGGTCATCGCGGCGGCACCTTCTCCGGAACTGGAGATCCATCACCTTCCATCCTCTGCAGCCAATTTTCATAAGCAGTGGCAAACATCATGTCAACCATTTGGCGGGGACTTCTTGTGGCTCTCTTTGGTGACAAACAAGGATCCTGAATCCCCAGAGGCAGAGGTTGGGTACCCTCCCCTGTTTAAGAACGCGGGAAAACCACCAAAAGAGGACAGTTTAGGTATTCTGCAGTCTGCCATGATTCTATTAATCACCAGCTTCAGAACCCGTTGCCCTCTCTTCAGCTTTAGTGACGATCATGCCCGCCCTCGATGGCACTCCCAGGTAGAAAACGGACTCTTCGATGCGCTCTAGATCACAACGCGTGGTCACAGAGAGGACTCTTACTGTTACGGTGCTCAATTACTCCGATGTCCTTACACGGTTTAAACAGACCGTCTTGTTTGTCAACCAAAAACGTCAATGGGACGAGATGTCGCGAGACTTTTTGGTTGGGCGAGAGATGCTCCGGGAATTCGTGAGTGATATTTTATGAAGAACAGCGGTAATCTTGCGAATCTGCGGGCTTTAATACATCAAAGAGATGGTAATTGTGGTGGTGGTGGAGGAGGGAAGAGAGTGAGGATAAAGACAAGGACGTGGGGGTGGAGGTGGTGTTAGGGGGAAGAGGGAAAAGAAGTTTGTCGATCTGATGACAGGTTTGACAGAACGAGACTATCCCAAGCCCTCTTTCGCCGCCACCACCATACTTCATACCTCTTCTCCAATATCTCCACCTCTTTAGGGAGTTCTGTGGTTTTCGATCTCTACAGCATCCTCGTAGCCAATGCAATCAAGAACTTAGCGCAAGACGCTCATGACGAAAGAGAACTCCGGCTTTCTTCGGTGGTCACATGCAAGCCGTCTTAAACGAGTAAGGATGCAGATAGGAATGGTTCGAGACTACCTACGTATTCACGTCGCAATCTTTTTACTCGTCACAGCAACAAGTAGTGTAACAGTCACCAACGCAGATCTCCCGCCGGAATTTAGCGGCGCCACAAAGCTTCACACAACGCCCGTGTCTTATTCCGATATGTCCTAGATCCCGACGTGAACGGCAAACTGCCGCTATTTAACATTCGACTCCTCCGCCTTCGAGTGATATCTCAACAAAATGCATCTCATTCACTACATGTAATTATAGCCCCATTTTCTAGCCTCGCATTCTATCAAGCCCACCACGAACCTTAAAAACTCGAGCTAGCCCTCCGCTTCCCCCTAGGTCTCCCGCCCAAATTCACAAGCGGTCCTACTTTACATATTGGGTTATTCCAAACGACATGCGGGGCCTTCGGCTCCTGTTTCTTACGACACGTACGAACAAGCTGCATGCCTGCGAGGACCACAATGAGGACGCAGACGAGGCGGACTGTGGTATAGGACAATATGTGAACGGCGGTTTCTATGATAGAGGTTGAAAGTGGTGTTACTGTACATATTGAAGGAGTGCAGATGAAGTGCGGCGGTGAGAATGTTAGTAGTGCTTCAATGTCGCTGAGGAATTTAAAGGCCGGGAAGGCTACTGGGTGTTGGGACATTGTATGGTGCTTGGAAGGAGGTGGAGGGGGAAGGGAGGTTTATACAAGTATGTTGTTCGTGTTGGAGAGGTGGGGCGGAATCAACTCGGTAAAGCGTGGGGGTTCCGGAATTTGGAGGCACGAGACAATGGTTCGTGGTATATACGGGTGATCTGCTGATTTGTGGGGCTTCGGCTAGTTATTCGTTTGGTACCCATTGGGTATGGATCTATATATTCCCACATTCCCATGGCCACCATTCTTTCCTCCCCCAAACTCCCCTTCCATCTAAGCGGTCCAGTTACAAACATGCATCATACATACACACCACCGTAACAACGCCCGCAGCCTTTCATCCTCCTCAAACCGTTCCAAAGCACCCACTTTCTATTCCTCCTACCCATCTCCACACAAACACCAACCATCCTTCTTAGCACTACAAACAAATCCGCATCAATCCCAATGAAACATCTCATACCCGGTAAAATCTTTGCCCTCCCAACTCTGCTCTGACATCTTCATGTTCCAGGATTTTGAACTCTACGACCTAGCCCACGACACAGCCATCTAAGATGAATTCACCTCCTTTTCCAACCCATCAACATAAACGCGGTTGCCTCCAAAGCATCAGCACTCCGGACTCCGGGGCGGCGCGGTATGCTCCATCCCCCTATTTTGCTTTGATAAAGCAGCGCTCTGGTCCGCAATCGGGAATATCAACTTCTACCTCTCACTGCAGTTCAAAGACGGGATCACCTGGATCACGCTGATAAAGCAGAACAATTTTTCCACCCTGTCCCCGGCAGTAGCTGGATACATGATCCGCAGCCAAGCGGCAACGTATGTTCCTAGAAACGACTTCTGTTCCAGTGCCCAGGGTTTTTGCGTTTGAAGGATGCAAAGAATGATGTCGGGCGTGCGTATATCCTGATGGGAAAGATTAACGAAAGAACATTGGGTTCCACATCCCCTACGAGGCAGCAGATGGGGAAGGTACTCACGCAGCTGGCGGGGTGTATAAATTGTGACCAAGTGATGGGAGTCTAACACCACCTGTCGTGCGTCTCCATTCGAGCGATATACCCCGGAAAGTGTACGAACTTTGTCCGTTAGTGAACTGGGGTTAGTCTTCGAACGGAATAAAATATGCAAATCCACCCCTTCGAATTTATATCGATCTTTGCATGAGACTGCGGAACAGAAACACGGCACTCAATAATGTAACGAAATCTAAAAGTGAATATCGCAGCAAGTATAGGAGAATAAAACTCCCAAGTGGGTAGTTTTAACAATCATCAGAATGCGGACAACAAGCTACGAAAGCCACAGGAAACAGAGCATCCAGAAAGATAGAGCAACCCCGAGTGCACAAAGGCCCGCATACGCCAGCAATTATACTCGACACCAAACCTAGATGCAAAGATGAAGGAAAACACACGAACAACATGAACGCCGGCATCCGAAGCCCCCAAGCCTCAGCCTACCGGTCTTACCACATTATACATTATCAATCTTAGCAGAACCCCAACACTCGAGCTCTACAGGAATAGCATAGAGCATAGGCTATAATATCTCTCAATAATGTAACGAAATTAAAAAGTGAATATAGTAGCAAAGCTAAAGAAAAAGAAACAATTACCACATCCAGCAAAACTAGCCACGACAGGCACATAAACCATAGAAAGCAGAGTATAAGGAAAGAAATTAACTTTAAGGGTACGAAGGCCCATCTCAACAGTTATACCCGATATCCTCCAGCGTTGTCCAGTAGTTTGCAAAGTAAAAGACTCGATAATAGGGCGCAGAACTGTGACTAATATGGATATCGGCATTCGGGATTCCGCCGAGCTCGGCTATACTGTTGGACTGTTATTCTCGCATTGCTGTCTAATAAAAGATATGCCGATTGCCGGGATGATATGTGACATCATATGTTGCTTGATCATGGAGACGATTTTTGAGTTTGAAGTAAGGTCCCGCGGAAACTCATGATTATGGTTCGCGATCTAAACAGAGGCATGGTGTTTCAGGAGTACCTCAACAAGTTTGGTGCGTCCATACCTCGCTGCAAGACGTATGACTGAATTTCCCTCCTTATCCTTAACATCGACTTGTGCACCTCGCTGAATCAGGTATTCGAATGTAGTCGGATCCATATCACTTCCAAGCCTAGTTACCGCCCGATGGAGAGGTGTTCGGCCACCCTTGTCAGTCAGATCGGCGCCTCCCGTGATGAACGAGCCAATGATCTCCCTTAGGTGGCCTTCGTCGTCTGGAATGCAACAATGATGTATGGTTGGGGACACCTAGAGTCGGAGTATTGTGGACATTGGTTTGGCGCCCAAATATTACCTAAAATGGTAATAATTATCCCCAAAATAAGGTTAACTCAGCCATCAGGTGCTAAGATATTAGTTTTTAACTGCCAAGAAACCACAATAGGACCTTATCATTTCCATTTTAGGTAATAAAGTGCTATTATTGGCACTTTATTACCATATAAGGTAATTAATAGGGCGGACATTTGGTCTGGCTGCCACACAAAACCCAACTTTTCAAAATCCAATAGCTCCACCACCAATGCCTGGAAAAATAAAAGCTCTCTATAGAGTTGTAGAGAAGACAGCAATGAAGCGATCTATAGAGAAAAAAATTAAAAAAACTTCTTTGTGGTGGAGTTATTAGAGCTAGAAAATGAAGCTTAAAACACTCCGGATATAGGCGTCCCCAACCATATCGCATAGCATAGTGGAGTGAAGCCATACCTATTTGCGGCGCACGTACTGTAGTACCGAATAGTTTCGTGTATAGCCGCAGTGATGTTGCAGTGCGTTATTGTTATTCACACCAAAATCGCTGCGGCAATACACGAAATTATACATTCACACTCTACCGTACTCTCATTCGCCCCCACCTTCGCTTTCTTCATGCACGTTCCAGCCCAACTTTAGTTTCATATCTGCCATACATCATCAAACGGCTGATCACTGTAGAGAGCGAAGGTGGAGAGTTTGGTGAAGAACGAAACTGAAGGACGAGTAAGGCGAGTCCGTTGTAGCCGCCAACAGGTCCACGGTACGTACTCCACCTTCTTCGCACTCCATCTTCGCTACTGAAGTATTTACACATGCGCTCTCCTATATTTCATTCGCCCTCCACTGTCGTCCACCTCCGTTTTCTTCGTTTTCTTCACTCTCTTCGCTTTTTCTATCTGTTTCGCCCCGCGACCTTCGGTGCTCTAAGTCGTAAAATGCATCATATAAGAACTCTCGGTCTCGCAGCGAGACCAAACAAACTCACCTTTATTAATTCTATCTCCTTTGATCTACTTCCTTCATACTGGCTGCGGGCCTAAACTTCATCTCTACTTCCTTAATACTCTACTTCCTCAATACCGCATATCTGTGACAATCCCCATGAAAACCACGGCAGACAATACCGACATACTGCAGCGTGTGGAGACGCCTCCACCTGTAAACTGTAAATGGAGCTTTGTGATTCAAACACTCAACGGCCGCCGTCTTTTATACGAAATTAACGTCTTCTCTCATGGCACTGGCGAGATTATACTATCGAACACCAAGGAAAAGTACCGGACGGAAGTCTTGTGCTACTCCCGGATCCTATGGTTGCTTCATGTTACACACATAGTGTCTGTCATCGTCGAGACGGCGATAGCCGAATTAGTATGGTGCCCGTGCTTTCCTATTCAGTCTACCTACTCTACTGTCTTGTATTCTCCCATTCTGACCTTGAATCTGAAGGACGATATTGAGCTCCAACAACTTCCGGCCGACGCTCATCTACGAAATAACAGCCCGAACCGTGTCCTCACGAATGCCTTCCGCAACCCCGAGATACTACGCGATACACCGGAATTCATAGCCCGCCATTACCAACGACTAGTGAAACGTTCCTCCTCTGGCTGCATCACCGCACTTCTATCAACAAACCAAACTTCAATCATTGTGCTGAAGCAAGTCATCAACCGGTGGTGTATATTCTGGATCCTTTTCGGTTTCCTTTGTGCCTCGCCTGTAGTTGGAATTATTGTCGGACTCTGTTCTGGTCGTGCAGATGTTGGTATGAACATGTCGATGGCGATTCTTGCACTGATACCCGCAGTGATAGCTCTGGCTGTTTGGGTTACTGCGGAGCCGTAACTTGTTAGATCTTGTCTGTAATGTTGAATGTAGATGCAGGATTTTTTTAATGAAATATTCAAGCGTATAAATCCATCCCTAAGTTATTACGGCCCGTGCCGGCAGAAAAGGTGCATCAAAACAACGGAGCATTCAGTCGCACAGCCCAAGTGACGGCAAGTTGCAACGTTGTCGTTTCGCAAACACCTTCCACAACTGTCTTCATGAAAGATACTTTGTTTCTATCGGACCGACAACAGCGTTGGAGGAACCACTCGTGCTTGAGCTTACCACTGTGATGTATCCATATGCTGTTATTCTCATGCTGGTATCTTGCGCCATTGACAAAAATAGTATGATCATGTGCATGCAGTCGTTAGATTATGACTGAGCATAACCACGATTGACTCGGTCAGTAACCAGATTTGCAAAACTGAACTCCAGGTGCGATTGCTTTTAGTTTCAGTGTTTCTCTTCGTAAGAAACATTCTCATATCCTATAAATCCTGAGCTAGAGACTAAGGATTAACTGTTTTGATTTCATTCTCGATTATTATGCGCTTGATTAGTGACCGAGCTAGGTATTCAAGCAACGTGGAACGCTACATATGATAACTTGGTATTTTCTCCCGTTAGTATTATCTCCCTCGGAATACCGGTAACGTTGTATAGCTCAGCATTGCACAGCAACCAGCGCAGGTTAGTCGAGCAACATCAACTCCACACATTTCTGGAAACCCGTACGGTGCATTCAAGTTCGAATCTTGTAAATCATGAGTTGGTATATTACCAAGCGTTTGAAGTCCCAAAAGTTGTACCCTAAATTTCAGCTAAGATTTTAGAAGCGTGGAGGAAATTCGGCTTTAAGTATGGAGAATCCCCCACTCTTCCTTGCCTCGGTGTAACATCGTGGGAACTACGCATGCGCAATTTCTCACGATCATTCGCGCTAAGACTCGATCCAAACGTAACGCCGGACGAACCTCGGACTTTGGGTTCAGCCATTGATTCCGATTCGACAGCGTAACACCTTCCTTTCTGGAATGTTTACCGCCGAAAAACCTATCCTGCATCTGCGGACAGATTGTGTCGGACGTGGCCTCAGGTATATGGTTTGTTTTTGCTTTCAGCCTTCCCGAATCTGCTGCCGGTTCGGATGTTACCCGTGAACCCAATTGGACGGCCGTTCCAAACAACTAAAAATAATAATCTTAAGACTCACAGCTGCACATCCACTATATCGGTGATCAACAACCCCCCCATTTAAGCCCAAACTATCCATCTAACCAGACTCCATTACCATGGAGTCCTTCTTCGCTCAATTCCCCGATTTCGAACACGATCGCTTTGCCACGCCGACGGACGAGTTCGAGCGGCTGTATACCTCGCTCAACTTGAATCCGGACGAAAGACAGTATAAACAGTACCGACGAGCCTTTCTGGTCGCTCTGGTTGCGGAATCACAATCTCCAGTACATTACTTCTTCGTCGAGACGCACCAGTTGCCTTCCTACGATCCGAGCGCCAGTCCAGAGCACGAATTTGGGCGCCTCTCTGAGTATTGGCAATGGAGCCCTGATAGCACCCCGTACCAGGAGGCTAGAGAGGAGTTCAATAGGGTGTTTCAGAAAGAGTTTGGTTCCGAAGTGCTGGATTTCTTTGAGGGGTATAGAGAGGTGGGATTTGACCACAATCCTCAGAATAATCATGAGGTGGAATTACACCGGTTGCGGAGGGAACTGGGGTGGAGATGGATCAGCCCTGAGTGGATCGATGCCAGGGAAGGGTTCTTTACTGCTGTCAGGGTGGATTTCAATGAGACGTTCGGAAGGGATGATGATGATATTGAAGGATGGCAGTTTCTGTGCAAGGTGCTTGGATTTGAGGGAGAGCCGCCATCAACGGCTGAAGAGTGTCAGGAGGTATGTCGTGTCCGAATGGTATTCCTGTTGGTGGCGGTTGGTTAATGTGTGTGCGTGCAGGCAGTGAAAGATATAAATACGAATATCTTCGACCTCCTCGAGTATGTCCGCCGCGGTTGCCCAAAGCACCAGCCACTGAGATTCTTCGCGACGGAGAAAGACCTCAGCAAGTACTCCTACAAGAGCGATCCGAGAAAGATATACCCCAGTGAGCGGGCGAAAATGGGGGCGTTGAAGTTTGTGTTGAGGGGAATTGGAACGTATCGGGCCGAGGTATTGAAGAACCCGAACAAACAAAGAGGAGAGGGTGGGCAGGGGGACCAACCAGGGGGAGAGAAGAATAAGAAGAAGAAGAAGAAGAAGTGGAATAGGAAGAAGGCAGTGACACAAAATGTGGAGCCAGAAGAAGACCTGGTCGTGACTAGTGGGGTGGCGACCCTAACTCTTGCGACATGAATCTGGGTGTGCATGGGAGCTTGATTGCTGCTGGTTAGTTATCTTGAAGATGTCGAGTCTTGTTTCCATAGGTTTTGCATGAATATAGGAGTCTTTCAAAACACAGGAAACTTTGTGGGGATAGTATTGCAACGGCAGGTAGTCGGACCTTCGGACCTAAGGTTTCGGGTGTTTTCAATAATTAATGGTTTGGACAAATGGTAGTGATTCTGGTGCATCGAGTAAGAATTCATGAAGATTGCGTAACGTCCGAGTGAGCGGAGTCATGGGATTTCACTCGTGAAGCAATGATATGCCAGGATTGAGAGCCTGATGAAAAAAGGGAATAAGCTGATGTTCGGAAGGGTTTATCGTGTTTGGGGAGGAAGAACTTTAGAACAAGCTAGTACGTTTTCTAACACTAAAAGGACGTCGGAGAATGGCTTCAAAAACGCGAATATACTGTGCCGACAGATGAACAACGAACGTCACCGGTCACATGCGTACTCAAGAGGGTTGGGGTATCATTTTGTTGCAGTTCGCGAGTAAAGAGGTTCGGTTGTGTTAGTTGGCCGTGCCGTGTTGCCGATCTTATTTACGTCTAGATCTGCTCTGCTCTTCATGGTCATCCTCTTCCCATTTCCACTTACCCCCACCCACTACACTTACCACATTTCTCGCTTTCGCATTTGACGTTACCTGCAAGCGAGTAAATTGAGTCTCCTCATTACTAACTATCACTCGTCTTACCCGTGGCATAAATATGTTATTGTAGCTCGTTCTTTAACTATAATCGACATTTAGGGCTTATTTAGACCTAATAACAGTCACTTAGACATAGACATCTATATGCGTATTAGATTGGCTACCGGCTTTGTTTGCTATCCCGCATTTCCGACCTGAAGGCTAAATCAAGGCGATTCCTCCCAACCTACCAACTTATTGGTTACCGAATGAATGGGACTCTTGCAGTTTCTTTGGACCAAACAGCATTGAAAATTCATGTCCTCAATCCTGATTCCGCTATAATCCCTCACCCGCAGATTATGCAGTATGCAGAAATGGTGTGACCATAGCTAAAGCTGATTGGATATATATATTACCGCGTGCAATCCCAACGAGAAATGAGATAAGAAAGTTTGCCTTCACGAAGCTTAAATACGACGACTCGCACCTTAACGGCGGTCGTCACCGAGCATCACATTTGCAAAGATGGCTGAAGCGGATAAAACCAGTTATCTTGAGCGAGTCGCAAACCTTGCAACCCATAACCAGGAGTACCAATGGCTTGTCCAATATCTTGATCGCAACCACGATTTCATTTCCCAGCGCTTGAAACCGGTTCTTCAAGGCAGTACTCGCGTTATCATCGCAGACTTTTCCGTTGGATCTCCTCATCTATCAATTAGCAACTTCGACACCAGTGCCGACTTCAACCGTCTACCCGATGCCCTCTCTAAGCGGGATGAACTAACTCACGTCCGGCTGGTGTTTGTTACAAGCGTCAGTGGTGTTAGTGATACCGCGAGACAGACGGTGTGTATGATTCAAGCAAGCAGTGGTAGAAATACGTATTGACTTTATCAGCAACTTTCCCAGGTCAATATTGACGACTCAAATGACTGCTCTGAAGCCCGCATTCCAATCCTGACTCGGCCACAAAGTGCTGGAAGACAGGTGATGATAGATGGGAAAGAGGTTAAGCATCCTATTCAAGGACACAACTCTTGTCTTCCCGATCCAGATGCATTAAAACACGTCGGCCTAAACCTGGATCTAAGCCCAGAGATGCTCATGAGACATTTGGATGAACGCGCTCATTTGGCCTACCGACCACGGACTGAAATACCTTTGTGGCGGAAATCTTGCTTCTTGGAGACGCCAGATCGGACGGAGCTGAGGATTGCTGTGAATCAAGCCAACCATTTATCAGCCATTGTTGATCCTAGTTATATACCTACTGGCGAAATCACTGATACTGGAGCGAAGAAATTCAAGATAAACACTGGTCGAAACGGTGGGTGCTTCAGTGGAATAATTGCCAGAGGTTTCAACACTAATTATTTTAGTACTGATACTCGCTGCCGAAGACAATTGTCTGGGTATTGATTTTAATCCCCACGTTTTAGCATCGGATCAAATTATTCGGCCGGATGATCTAGCCTCTGATGGACAACGAGCAAAGCAGGCCGTCTACCAGCATTTTGAGGCTGCACTACGAGAATTTGGCCCTGCTGAATGCATTGAAATCATCTCAGATCCGGGGAAATTAGTCTGGATTTACGCAAGAGCTCTGTCCTTGGGATTCTCTTGCCATCTCGAGCTCTGTTACCGAAAATGGAATGCTCAGGTTGAACTGTTTGCAAAAACGGCGGAATCTGGTAACGCAACCAATCGGGAAAATGCCAGAATTCTTGCGAAGGAATATGGCCTGCATCTGAGATACATAAATTCAACTCTGGACAATCTGAAGCGACATCGCAAAGTCGCGAGCAACATTGATAGTCTGGTGGATCCTTGCATCTTTAGCTTGGAGGGTCTTATTGCTGATTTCGAGCACTTCGCCCGGGAGCTTGAGATTTTGAAGAAGTCTTACGAATCTTTATTACAGGATCAGGTTAGTAAATGTCACTCAAAGAGGCAAGGGATGCCAGCGATTTGCGGCTATTCTTATACCTTGAATTCGTCTTTGTCCCACTCAGTCTATCTGCGTCGTTGCTTGGTATGGTTGTTGAAGAGCTTAACACTGGAGAAACTAAAACTCTTAGTGTTCATCGTCACAGCCCTCTAGTTATAGCTATAGTCTCTTGCTTCCTGGCTGTTGTTTTGATGGGAAATTCAAGCATTGAATTTATACTGGAATGTATCTATAGAACTGACTTTATTGCATGGACAGGACTCGCGGAATCCCTCGGAAGCGTTATCAAGGAACAAAGGTACAAATACTGGCACCCCTATGCAGGATGATTCCAAAACGAAAGGCTCCGTTGCTGCTGTACGTTCTACAACTCCCCGAACAGGCCGCGAGGTCCAAACTAACCTCAAACTTACTATGATGCGATTCAGGTGCTTCCACTTCCCCGACATCTACGATACCGGAACGGCCCTGAAATATCTAGCTCTGCCTCAGAAGGTATTGTCGATGCTGACCTTCGTAAGGCGTCAGTATACTCAGAGGAGATACCCCCGCTAACATCTTTGCTACGTAGACACATCCGAGTCCTTGGGTTCAGGCGATACTCCAGAGAGACTAGGGGTGAAGTCAGGTGGCGTTGGGACTGCCAAACCTCTGAAGTATCCGAAGCAGAAGACAGTGGGCCGCGAGAAGGGGGGGAAATGGACGAGTGAGTCTCCACCTTTCTCTATCCTGGGGGTGGAGAGAGTAGAACATACTAAATAGCCTTCAGCTAGCCGTAGTCAACGAAAGGAAGTTCTGAGTTTACTATCATCACCAGTCGATCACGAAGCGAGACATGAGGATATTCGACATAAGAGACATCCAGAAACTGGGGGATGGCTCTTTAAAACGAAGTCGTATCAGGAGTGGTTACAAGGATCGGCAACTGTGCTGTGGTGTCATGGAACTTGTAAGCCCGATATTTAGTTCTGCGGTAGAATTGACTACGGGCTGACAGCAACTTTGAACTGAAAAGTGGGAGCTGGGAAAACTTTTCTCACGTTTGGATCCCACCTGCTAGAGGTACTACGCCGTTTCCATGCTGAAGTTTGCTAGATCAATCATCATTGATGATCTCGTGAATCGATTCGAATACCCAAGCGGTAATAGTGCCGTGGCGTATGCCTACTGCCATCGGAGAGACGGCATAGTTCAGACACCAGAAAATATCGTAGCCGCACTTCTAAAGCAAATTTTAGAGCATCGGAAACCAGCTTGTGATACAGTAGTCGAAAGCTTACATGAATCCCACGTGACGGAGGTCAAAAGCCTGACACTGTTAGATATGCAAACTAGCATCATTTCCGCCGCCCAGGAGTTTGAGCACGTCTATATAATTCTCGATGAGCTCGAAGAATGCGATGAGACACAGAGGAAAAAGATCTTCTCTTTCATTCAGCATTTATCAGAGGCGCGGATACCTGGGCAATTCAAGGTTCTTGTTACTAGCCGGCCACATCCTATGGATATTTGCCACTCTTTTAAAACGGCTTTGAAACTGAAGATTTCAGCAGACCATGAGGATATGACGGCAGTGATTAGGGCCAAAATGGAGCTGAAGATTGCTCAAGGGGTTATAATCAGCCCGGAATTTGCCAATGAGATTGTTGAGGTTCTCCTCCAGAGGGCAGAAGGGATGTGAGTGCAGTACCGTGGCTAAAGGCATAATTTGTTCAAGTTTCTGAGCACTTACATAGTCCAGGTTCTTATTTGTGGACTCCCAAGTCAACCATATTCTCCTCCACCCCACACCGAAGATGAAAAAGGATGCATTACACAGACATGACAATTTAAAAGACCTGAGTGCCGTGTACATTTTGGAAATGGAAAGGATAAATCGACTAGAGCCTACTCAAAAAAAAATTGCTCTAGATACACTCTCTTTAGTTGCTGATGCAACCCGCCCTCTGAATTTATCCGGGCTGCAGTTAGCGCTAGCATTTGAAGGCGGAGATTCAGAGGTTGATGACGACGCTCTTGTGGACCCAGTTACAGTAAACAACCTTTGTGGGGGTCTCGTCGTTTTCGATGAGACATTGGCAATCCGCCTACTAAATTTTAGCGTCGAAAAATACCTTGAATCGTTAAACATGACGGCGGCCTCCGCACACTGCAAGCTTGCAAGTGCATGCCTTAACTATTTATCCTTGGACGTTGTTCAAAGCGGAGCCTGCTCCAGTGAAGGTGGCGCCCAAATCAGCCACTTATTCGATTATGCAGCTCGAAACTGGGGCCATCACTGGAGGCTATCTGGGGAAACAGATAACACGGTGCTTCAAAAAGCTTTGTCGCTGTTGACGTCAAATAAATCCTTCGATCCTATGTCCCGAGTGTTCTTTTCGCCGACAGGTACTACCCATCATGGACAGGACCATGGCGGCCAGCAGGCAATACATTTTCTTAGTCGGTGCGGATTACTGAATACGATCAAGGAACTGGCCGAGACGTATAATGCGATGATTCACAACGGTTATAATTATAATTATAGTCCGAATAGTCCTAGAGGGCAGATGATCAAAGCCAAGGATAATGGCGGACGGACGCCAGTGTCGTGGGCGGCAGAGAACGGACATGATGGTGTGGTGCAGTTTCTAGTAAGGTGGTATGCGGATAGCTACTCGGGGGATAACTCAGGTATAGATTCCTTTGTCGCTGATAGTCGAGTATGGGCGTGGGGGTGTAATTAAGCTTCGGGTTGAATGAGATGCATTGATGTGGTGAGAGCTGACTCGATGGGTGACGAAGGACGAACACCGTTGATGTACTCGGCTCAGAAGGGGCATTATGCCGTGGTCCAGTTGTTACTCGGTTATTACAGTAACTCCGGCAACTGCGGCTCCGATATCAATGAAAGCGATAAGAGCAGTCTGACAGCACTCCACCACGCCACGAGGTACGGGAATGCGGGCATAGTTCAACTGCTGCTCGAAAAGGGCGCTAAAATTGTAGTTGATGACAATGACGAACTGGAAGCATTGAGAGAGGCAGTCGGCAAGAAGCAATATGAATCCGCCGCAGCCCGGCTCATCCAGCTCTTTACCCCCAAAGTCACGAACATACCTTGTTCCAACGATCGTTAAACACGTAGAGGTAACGGCTTCTCAAAGAAGCATGACCTTTCGCAGACCTTACCGCCGCAATCAGCTGACGGCTTTCTAGGATATTTTTGGGGCATTTTTGTTGGTTATGATATTCATGTATTGAAGTAATCTATTGGGAAATCTGGTGATCCACAATTCTTTGCAGTCCCAACCAGTGCAACGGGGCATGACCGGTAATGTGATAGGCCATTTGACGCTAATATTGCAATACAACAAAACTAGGAATGCCTCCTCTAGCTAGGTCGTGCTGTAATGCAATACAATGTAATATGAAGTACCGTATCATGTCTGGCGTCATAGCAAATTTCTAAATGCGTCAAATCTATTGGGCATGATTTTAACTTCGGGACTCCGCGGGTGATAGAAGATGACTGTTTTGTTGCAGAGAGTGAAACTTAGAATCTAAACACTATGGCTTTTCTCCGCTGTAGTGCGACCGATGATGGACCGTCGATCAGCTGAGTTTTTCGTGTTCTCCTTTGAGGTTGCACTTGCGTGCCGCAAAACAATTCCTTAACACGAACATATATTCCGTAGTGAGCGCGAAAGCTTCAGACGTAGCGTATCACAGAGCGCCATATGGTAGGAATAAATAGCGCATTTGCCAAGGCACAGCGAGGCACTATGAGTCGAATCTTCTCTTGCTACACTAAATTTGCAAGAGGAATTACACTTCCTCAGAGCCCTTTTCATTTTGGGGTCTGCATTGTTCTCAAAGCTGATACCTCCCAAAGCCGTTCCAAGCTTGCATGTCTAGGGTCAGCGGAGTTCCAGATCACCCTCAGATCGTTGGAGACTACTAGGAAATACCTTAAAATTTGAATCAAAGCCCTCAAAAGTTAAAAAAAAAAGTGGTATAACAACTAAAATCCCGCGCGATCTGGATAATAAAGTTAGTAGAAACAATGAAAGAGAAAAGAGAAGATTACCTTATAGAAAATCCGTAGAAAACTGTGATGATTACATGCACTTCACATGAACCTCATCGCTGAGTGACAATCACTAACATCTAACCGGCACTTAACGTCCACAAGTCTAGTGAGATAACACAGCACGCAATTTGACAGGGTTCTATGAGATAATCTGTTTGTATGATAACCAATCTATCATCAACACATCTAAGCCACAGCTTGTGACTGCCGGCAGCGGAAGCAGCGGCAAGAGCGGACATACAGTTACATACCGGTGGGTACTTAAGTACCTACATAACTTAAGCGTTGCAGCTCCTGCCACTTAGTAGTAATCCATCACCATCTCCACCTGCACCCATGAGGTAGCAGTACCGTAGTACACAGTATAGTGGCCACAACATTAGGTACGATCATAATTGCTGACAAGCACAATTCGGGAAAAGCTCCTGCGCTACCGTAACCGAGATATGTTATGACCATTACCGCTACAGCACTACAAGCTACCACAAGCTACCACATATAAGGCCGATATGGGAGTGTTACGGGAGTGTTACGGTGGTGTTACCATATATAATATCCACTTCTAGAACGAGTGAAATATTTCATACTGGCTGCTCACTAGCAGCCCCTTTTTAAGAACATAGCAGCCAGCACATCTCAATTGTCTCCAGCCAGTACATCAAGATCGTGTCCAGCCAGCCGAGATCGAGCCCGTCTCCATGTGCGCCCATGATCTGCCCTGTCTAGATTTATATATAGTTAGCGTTCGCAATAAATTTGTGAATCAAGAGTCAAGTGTGACCATAAATCAAGGCTACTTCTGTAAGAAAGTGCTGCACCCGTAAGTAAATGCTGCGTTACAGGTATGATATCTGTGTTATTGGTAATGGGCTTGGGGCGGATTCCATTATGGTGTTATGGCTGTTACCGGACTCTACTGTAGACCATTTTGCCTACTGTAAGTTACGGGTAATGAAAGACCTTTTTTCAGACGCACTGGCACACGCAACCACAACGTTAACATCTGAATTTCCAGGGAGAGCAAAAAAATATCATCCTTCAAAAACTGAGTCGGAATTGTGATGTCCCTAAGATAATATCTCCCACAGGTGTAGCGGCACTGCTTAGCGGAATCTCCAACACCATAGGTGTTAGCTTAAAAAACATCATGAGATCTTGAGTACTAAGGTGAATATTTGAAATGTCAATAACTACAGTGGTGAGCACATGCTAGCAACCACTTTTGCCACCACCACAAGTTTGGTCACAGCATATTCTAGGTTATGTTGATAATGATATCATGACTATAGCACTCGTGAGGTTCATACAGTCATCATCTCTCAGCTAAGTTGCAGAATCATTGGTAGGATATTCACAGCAATGATAACAATCATGTGTATGATACTGGGCCTGTTACCCTCACATGCTCGTCTTAGTTTTTTATGGATTTTCTATAAGGTATGAGTGTTGATGATTGTAGAGAGGCTGAACTCGAAACCGAAGACTCGTCTAATCTAGGTACTTAAGTATGTGTTCCGACTTAATTGTAAAGTAGGCCCGTTGACAAATAAGTTGACTTGTTTATCAATAATTCAACTTGCTGCTACAGTCAACTTATTTGCAAAGCAAGTTGACTTGATTGTAAAGTGATTCCCTTTATAAATAAGTTGACTTTGATAGAAAGATGCAACTTAGGTATACTGGCCAGTCAAGAAAAATAATTCCACTTAATCTGCCACTCTTGCCTGCACTTCCACTCATATACCTCCGCACATTGAGTATGAAACTATTACGTGTATACATGGATAATTTGCCTCACTTGCACATAGATGCGGAGAGTATTCAGCTGTGCTGAAGATTTACAGTTGTGTAAATGGGATTCAGCTATGTATGACCAGCTGAGTACGCATATGTGCGTACATGGGATTCAGCTATGTATGACCAGCTGAGTGCGTATATGTGCGTACATGACATATGTGGACTACTGTATATATGAGCAATCAATCTTCCACAACTGTTTGGCAGACAGTACAACCATCTTTATATATACAATATACTCTACATTACCCAGGCCTCTTCTATTTTATTCAAAATACCGAATACAATCAGCTATGTCACTTTCAACCTCTATATCCAATTCTACTTTCTGCACCTCCAACTCACACACATCGCCATCCACCAATATAGTTGGCAATAACCCACCATCCTCGAATCTGATTGCTTTGAATTCAGTGACAAATAGAGGATTTTCCACTCAAACACACCATGAATTCGATATTTTTCTATCCACAGCCAGTCATTCCAACACTGCCCGCTTTGATGCTAGAAAGGTTAGAGCCTACTGTAATTGGCTTCTATTTCCAAATGAAAAGCCACAGGGTTCGAGTATGTATTTCCATATCCAAGAGGAACAGAGTCAATATATTTATCTGAATACCTTTACTAATTATATTTAGAATTGGAAAAACAAAGGCAGTATAATGAACGATATACCACTTTGAATACATATATGCTGCAGAATGGCCTGTTGTACCGTCGCCCAGATAAGGGTTCAAATGATTCTCCTCGAAGAGTAATTCCAGCCTGCGAGACCTTTGATCGAATTGTTCAAGTTCATCATGAACTTGGGCATGCAGGGTACAAGCGCACCCACAGTGCAATTCACCAGCGGTACTATGGAATCTCACAACCAGAGGTTGCTTGGCTTGTAGCCAGGTGCCAAACCTGTCTTCTTAATCGAGGAAATAAGTCCAAAGGTCCTCTCAAACCAATTATTTCAAATGCAATTCTTGAATGGGTACAAATTGATTTAATTAATATGCGACATGAACCTGATGGTCAATATAAATGGATTCTACATGTGGTTGATCATTTCAGCAAGTATACATGTCTCTTTGCCTTAAAGAGTAAACGTGCAGTTGAGGTTGCAGATGAAATTGCCACATTATTGTCATTCTTTGAGCCTCCAAAGATAATGCAATGTGATAATGGAAGAGAGTTCAAGGGTGTATTACTGGTTTTACTAAAGGAGTATGGCATTCGTGTTGTCAATGGTTGTCCAAGGAATCCATCTACTCAGGGTCTAGTTGAACAAGCAAATGGCACCATTAAAATGAAACTTCGGTGCTGGATGCATGACAACAACAGTCCAGTATGGCATTTATCTTTACCTCGTATTGCACTGGCTATGAATCTTTCAACACACGGTGCCACTGGAAAAATGCCTTATGAAATAATGTTTGGACGGAAGCCACGATGGGAAGATTCTACAAAAAATAAAGAATGTGGTTCTGGAAGCTCTGATCATATTGAGGATGAGGTGATTAATGGCACAACTGATTCTGATACGGCTTCACCTGATGAAATTGTGCATATTGGAGAGTATATGAATGACTATACTTTTGATTTCGATATTCCGAATTCAATAGCTTTATCGACTGTACAGGAAAATATTAATAATACTTCACAAGATCATCGACCTACTCTTACACCACGCCCTGCAATATTATCTGAAACTTCAACTTTGGTATTACTTCCGGTTGGACCTCCACCTCCGATTCCACCTCGCCCTGCAGTTTCTTTATCATCAAATACTCTACTTCTACATTCGCATTCGGATTCTTCAACTTCTACAATATTATCAACCCCAACTCTTCAACAGCGGCCAATAGATTCTGTTGCACCAACTCCTCTACCATTATCATTACACAGATCAAGTTCACCTCTCTCAACACCTCCAGAGTCTCCAGTACTATCCGAAAATCAACACCCAAGTGCAGAAACCGAAACAAATTCAAATCATATTCAATTTACTGAACTGGAAAAGCAAATTCAACAGCGCAATGTAAAGGTTCGAATGCAGATGCAAAAGAAACACAGAAAACAGCATATTATCGAGCAATTTGTTCCTGATGATCTTGTTACATTGAAGATACCTAGAGAGGATCGTGCAGCTACAGATAATTTGCGAATCTTCTGCAGAGTAATTGCTGAACTCAGGCCCAATCGATATCAATTGCTTACCAAACATGGTATTTTACAAAATTGTTATCCGACAAAAGAGTTATTACGAATCCCTGAACAAGCACGAGAGTCTGTTGATGCACAGATACCTCCATTGGCACATGCTACCACTGGTATTGCAAAGCCGATTTCACTACATGCAGCATCTGCAAAAGAGTCCCACAGTACAAGAATTGGTATTTCTTGCAATTGTAAAGACAAGTGCACCGGTCGCTGCAGATGCAAGAAGAATCAAGTCCAGTGTTCAGTACATTGTCATTCGGATGAGCATAATTGTGGGAATTTGGCTCCACTTAGAACACGTACAGAGTTAGCTCTTGTTGAGCGGCAACAAGAGACTGAAGCAGAGAAAAATACCACTGTCAGTACAAGGCCAGTACAAGCTTCTGTACTACAAAGAAAGAGAAGACTCAGTACTAGTGAAAATTCTGGCAGGCGGGTGAGACAGCGAAGAAAGCAGTAGAACTGTCCTGGATGCAGTTACAGCCAAGTTGTAGGCTTAGGCGAATGGATAGAATGATCTTTATGTAAAGTACTTGATATGGATGTTGAAACTATAGAGGGTGGAAATACAAATTTACAATTGGCATTATCTGAGTTTGTTCTCTACTTTACAGTGCAGCCGACTTGTTTGGAAAGTGCAGCACTTTGTAGACAAGTTGGCTTGCATGGCAAGCAAGTTGACTTACTCATAAAGTTGCATCATTGATCAATAAGCCGGCTTCTTTGCCAAACAGCTGACTTATTTGTCAAGCGGAGTTCTTGACATATAAGTCGGAACATATGTACTCCACAATAAGCTGCGGATTGGCCGCACTAAACCTCTTTTGGCTGTGCAACATCATGAATAACTGAAAGTCGTCACAATTGGAAGCCCATCCGAAGCCTCGCCCTCGAGCGCTCGTTGCAGTATAATGGGAAAATAGGGAACTTGAGAAATTCTGAGATGCAGTAGTGATTATGCCGTTCCGTTGTGTTGCCAATATGGGCGTTTTGTTTGTTGTAGTCATATTGTATTTGGTCGCTTGCGCTATGACATACATATTCCTCCCTTCCATACCGCTTCTTAATTCACAAAGGAAAAAAGCAAAGTCGCGATCCTCACCGAACCCCAGCAAAAGAAAGATATTCCCAAAAACAACGTCAAAACTTTTTCATCCCCTCAGGACTCTACTCCTCGTCCTCTGAGTTCTCCGCCTCCTCCTCCACCCCGCTAACTTGCCCACATCTGTGAAGAACAAAAGTCCATCAAAGCCTGGGTACATTCTTCTTTCGCAAAAACAACAGACATTGGGATTTGGGCCAATATGGGCGTCATTCCTACTGATTCACAACAGACAGCAATTTTTATTAGAAGGTTATGGTTCATGGGATATATAAAAGAACTTGGTATCTCACCTTAGCATAGCTATCCTGTGATTAAAATTCAGCTTCTTCGTTCCCAGTGTTACCCTCGTGTTTAGATGTTTCAAGCATAGATATCTTTTCCGAAAGCATATCGATTTTTCTGTGCAGTTCCATCTGGTCCCGGCTGGCTGCTGCTTGCTCCTTCTGATATCTTATCGACTCCACCATAAATATAGCGTTTGTAAAAGATTCGAATGATGTGACTGCATCAAATGCGGCTTTTTTCCGTTTCTCATACTCATCTGATGGTGACATGTGTGACTTCACGACATCACGGATGCCTGAAAAATGTGTAAGAGGTTGTACAGATGCAAAAAGAGACTTCTCACCAGCCTTTTTACTGAAAAAACGTTGCAAATATTCGTAATAATCCCTACAGGCCAGCTCCATATCATTTCTTTGCACGGCAAACCCCTCGTTTGAAAGATTGTCTGAAATTCTCGTTACGTTTTGAAGTCTGTCCTGCAGCGCTGAGACATCAGTAATGTATCTTTCGTTACCCTGTGTAACTAGAGCAATGCGTCTGAGAGACTATGGTCGTTAGTTTATAATGTAACAAACATTGGATTTGTGGAGTTGACTCACACCCCAGGCCAGAGAAGTAAACAAAGGTGAATGTTGAACCGCAACATCCACGATGGTCGCATACTTGTTTATCTTTTCCAATACGTCAAGCGTGCCAAAGCGCCGAGACTGCAGCATTGAAATAATTTCGGTAGAATCAAACAGACTTGACCCGTTATCCGTGCTCCGCTGAGGAGTACCTAGCCGTATTTCTGCTGCTGAGGACCGCAGCGGAGCAGCTGCTTCAGCTGGACTCCATTGGACCGTTACTGTGTCATCAAGATTCGTTTCAAGGGTGAGACTCAAAACGGAACTTGTGGGCTGCAACAAATTTGCCAGTTCACCTGGTTCGTAAGAAGTCGAAGCAGTAATAACGGATGATTCAAGAAAGTCGTCGGGGGAAAAAATCATAGGCGTAGATGATCCTTGATTGTGATCAGTGTTTTGTTGACATGATTTCTGCGCTACCCATTCTAGGATGACCTGAACATTCTTCAGCCTGCGATTCATCCGGCGCATTTGTGTTTCGGTTTCCTTGAGGCTTCCAAGAATTCCCGCCGTGAGCTTGCTAAATTTGTATATAGGAATCAGTAAGTTCCAAATCAACATACTTCGCAGATCTACGTACGCTGTGAAGGCATTGTTAATTAATCCTAGTGTAGTCTTCTCCGCCTCCACTCTCCGCAGTAGTTCTCTTAATTCATCATCTGTAAAAGACCACTTGACAGACTTCCAGCCGCGTTGGAAGCTTCCGACCGAGCGAGATCCCAGGGACTCTTCAGTCAGACCAGCGTTGCGCAGCCGGTTTTCCAGCTCTGAAAATACCGTTGTACAGCTTGCGAGACATTCGTGTAACATGCTAATATCGCTACTGTCGTCGTTTTCTGTGGAAAGCCTCGGATCTAAAAGGCTTCCTTGCACTTGGCCCAGAGCTACGTTCAGTGTGTATAGCTCTCGCGTTAGATGCCGCGCTTGCTCAGGAGCGTCGGCAATGGAGGACACGAATTGGAAGATCGACTTAGACGCAGTTCCGGCAAGAGACAGAAGTCCTGCTACCGATGCTGCAATTGACAACGGATCTGACATCGTTGTTGCTGTTGTATATAAAAATGGCAGGGATTCAAGAAGGGCAGCAGGACAACCCTAACCTTCGGACGGTTCACAGATTCGATTCGCGAAGAGGCTGAAGATCTTGAGGGGACACCACGTCCAGACGGGGGGGTGCGGTGAGATATATAGCTTGGTAGACAGTGAATCAGGTGGACGGCAAGACTCCCGTAGAGAGCACCGTAGCCACATCATGTGTTATATGAACTCGAGTACATCCTGTTTGCATTTGTGTCATCACCTCATTGGTTCCATATCTGCCATGGTGACGTTTTTGCCTAATTTAACACCGCAATACTGAGCACACCGTGCGGGGAACTAAGGTCCAAATTTGATAATAGACTGCTCATATTAAAATTGGGGGCAACCAATACCAACGCAGTTAGGAAGATTGCAACTATGCCAATATTCCGGCCTGTATATACGCTAATTCTCCTATTAGCTAACAGGTCCACTTGGTCAATTAGTCGATCTATATGCCAATTTGGGGCCTTCACTTCTAGAATTCTCTCACAAGTACGGGTTCTGAACAAACGGTGCTTACAACCAGGGTATGTGTGAACCCCCCACGATAAATAAACGGTTATTGTGTCCTGTATAAACTGCGAACTGCAGCTAAAAAAATTGGAGTTTAGTTGTTGGGAGGTGGAGTACCCTACTCATTAGATTTCTACAGCAACAACTTATTTAGAGCTACAGCGGTAAGGTTCTCGGATAAACATTGGAAACAGACCTCTAGAGTAGGCATTGTTGAAATACTGATTGCTAGAAGCTTGATTCTACTATCTAAGAGGGCCACAAGGCCATATATATACGGTACGAGCACGTACGTACTCATCTAAATGTAGAGACGGCTGAGCTCCGTCAGCCCGTATCAGAACATCTCCGTCAGCCCGTATCAGAGCCAGCCCGTCAGCCCGTATGAGAGCCAGCCCAGTCAGCCCATATAAGATCTATTTATGCAACAGGCATTAAATAGCGAATATCAGTATTTATTCGATCGTTTATGAGTTCCGGTTTTCGATAGACGACCTCGAATAAACGACCTCGAATAAACGACCGTTTATTGAGAAGTGAAGGCCCCTGTTGCAAATGGTCAACTATCCCTCTGGCTAAGGATTCTAGTTTGTATACCGGTTAACTAATTGGCCAAGTTCACCAACAGCACAAATTACCAGCGCTCTATCAACAACCTTACTTATCTAGGACTCTGAAGAACGAGGTGCCAAATAGACTAAAAGGGTTGAGACTCCGTCACCCCTCGAGCATCAGCCCGGAGTGAAAAGAGGTTGGAACTACCAACTAGGCCGCTTGGCTAGTGATTATAACCTACTCGGCGAACTAATACGCTCTAGAGTTGGCAGAACAGGCGTACGTCGTTCAGTACCATCATCCTCCTGTCCATCCTCCTGTCAGCAATGACACCTCCAAATAACAAGTCTAAAAGCATTATCCACTTGAACTACTATAGTCTGCAAACTGCAGCAGCCATGAAATGAAACCTTCGAGTTTAGACCACCTATTACGCGCTAGAAGATAAAAGACGAGCGATAACTGGTGAAATGCGCTTTTTAAGTTATTCCTAGCGAGCAACAGTTGTAGTTGGAACTTTACTCTATTCTAATGAGTTGGTAACTTCCTCGTTAGTATTTAAAGTGGGCTTCTCAGCTCGTTAACGTCCCGTATTGGCATTGTTCCCTTCAAAGCCGGCCCTCTCAGATAGGGTTGCTAAGTATTAACCCCTTCTCCGGCCGCGGGAAAGCAAAGTACTGACTAACCGAAGCTCAGTTCTGGAAATAGAAAAACCAATAGTTTCTGGATTGCTGGAACATTTTCGTCTCATGTATTCTACAGAAGAAAGCTTCGGACAAGCTGCTCAGTCAATTCCTGCCCACGCTTTGTGTCTACGGACGTAAACCCTCGCTACCTATGGGTATGAAGGAATGAGACAAGCTACAACTCTAGTGGTAGCCAGATGAAGCTCTCACACCTAGGCTGATTCATACTAACGAATGAATTGACACTGCAATACATCTTCGTGGCACATCCCAAGGGTTGTATACGCAATCCTATCCCAGCAAATCCGGAGTCTCACTCTTCCCCGCAATCGTTTCCAGTGGCGCCGAATCCGCATAAACCAAATGCGGTTTCCACGACCTTTCCCCGGCCGGCTCACACTCATCGGAATGCCTCCTTATCTCCGCCACCTCCTCCTCCGTCAACTGCACCTGCGCAGCGCCAATATTTTCCTACAACTTGTTAGCCGCAACCCTCCCACACCAGGATCCCGCACAAACCTCCAGCATCGCAATCCTCTTCGTCCCCGGGATCACAAAAAAGTCCTCTCCCTGCGCCAATATCCACGCCAACGTCAACTGTCCGGGCGTGCACCCTTTCCTCACCGCCATCTCCGTAATTCGCTCAACAAGCTGCAAATTCTTTGGAAAATTCTCATCCGAGAACCTCGGCTACCCACCATTAGCCACACTCACAGAGAGGGGGTAGGGCGGAGGGTACCATAGACCGTCTCATATCCCCCTCCTCAAAATCTTCGCGCGACGTATACCGTCCCGTCAACAACCCCCTCCCCAGCGGGGAGTACGCCACCACCGCGATCCCCAGCTCTCTACACGCCGCAAGAACCCCATTCCCTTCGATCTCGCGCGCAAACGGCGAGAACTCTACCTGCACCGCGGAGATGGGGTGGACCTTGTGTGCCCTTCGGATTGTGGCGGCGGAGGCTTCAGAAAGTCCGATGTACCGTACCTTCCCGGCATCGACGTACTCCTTCAGCGCCCCCACAGTTTCCTCGATCGGAATGGTTTTGTCGATGCGGTGCACATAGACCAGGTCGATCACAGAAACCCCGAGCCTTTGGAAGCTACTGGTGAGGCAGGAGTGCACGTAGTCCTTGTTTCCGCGCGCGGTGATTTCGCCGGTGAGCGGGTCTGTAGTAATCCCGAACTTTGTCGCAAGGAAGATTTGCGCGCGGATGGAGGGGTTAGCAGAAAGCCACCGCCCAATTAGCAACTCAGAGTCGCCGTAGACGTTAGCGGTATCTATGTGCGTGCACCCCAAGGAGATGCAGTGGGAGAGGACATGGTGCCGTGTGGAGTCGGAGGTGGGGACGGCGCCGTAGGCTATCGAGAGGCCCATTGTGCCGTAGCCTACATGGTAAGTAGGTGGTAAGTAAGGATGGAAGGTCAAGGGGAATACCAATGCTAGATACGAGCGGGCCGTTGTGGCCGAGTTTCCGGAGGGGAACGGGGGCGGACATGGTGGTGAGGTTGAGGTGGTGAGGTTGTGGAGCTGGTTTGTGGATGGTAAAGAGATGAGGTTTACCCCGCGTGTTTGCGGGGTGCCAGTATTGCGTCATACATACCCTGCGGATACATGCGAGAGGTTACACGGGCGCTTAACTGTGCACAAATCTAATTCTGGCCCCACGTTGTTGTCACGCCACACTAGTGTGCTCTGTGAACGCTTCGAGTTCTCCTCTGCTGTCACACTCGATCCATTTTTTCGAGCTGTAGAATTCGTAGAAGCTTGGACCACTTTGTGCATCGTGGTAATCTAATTTTCTGAAATTTGGGATGTAGAACTGTTCAGGAGGCTAGGGCGAACTGGGATCCTAAATAATGGTGCAAACGAGACGATACGAGACGCGATGTGAGATACGCCCGGGCCGACTAGTCTCTTTGGTCATTCAGTCTCACTCGCCCAGGACCACGCCATCAAATTGCTTAAGTACCGGGGACTTAGCAAATGAGGAGAGTTTGTGTTTATACCGCTGCTCGCACCGTCATAATGACGGAGACTATTTTAACGAGGGTCTTCTTCTTTCCCCCGTACACTGGTTCTTCTGTGTGAGTACGATGTTTATGCACCGTTTTAGGTGTACCTCCTCCTCTATGGCTACCAAGTATCCCCTCTATTTGAAATGAAAGAATGAACTGCCTGGAGGGCTCTTGAATGCTTTATACATTATCACTCGCGAGGACCTGGAAGATTAGTGTTGGATATGTACTTGGATCGTAAGTCTCAGCCACCGTTTGATGGCTTGTATGAGAATAAAGGCTTGTATGAGGATTGTGGCTTGTATGAGGATATGCATATGGCATGCATCAGGATTAGGGTGATGCGTCTCATGTCAGATAGTGCTTGCACGTATACATATGGGAGATTGTACATATACGGACCTCATGCCCGCAAGATATATCAGTCAATCAACAAGTCTTTCTAGTATCCATAGTAACAATTAGTGTTACTATATGGCCTAGAGGAAAGTAGCCGATATCCTGAGGTCGCCGAATTGACTCACAAGCTCTCATAGACTCATATCCGAGTTTTCACTTTCCACCAGCACTGGGTTTTAGTAGCAAGCCGACTCTGGGCTGATAACCTATTGCGAATGAAAAAGCAGAAGAAGTCTATTCAACTATCTAAGGGAGAAGCTCTGTCCTTATATACATGAGAGCCTGAAGCTCGTTGGAAGTCTATAGAAGTCCATGGATTGAAAATATCAGTGGCGGAGCTGGCGGTGAGTGAAAACTCGTGTATGAGTCTACGACTACGAATCCGCAGCTCGTAAGTTAAGCTGCTGACTGCCTTTGTATCGGAAGCATCATTCCAGGCCACATAGTATCACTTACCCCTCTTCCTACACTCCATGGAGCAAGAAAACAAATAAGGTATATGTTCGGTACGGTACGTGACCTGTGCCGACTAGCAACCTGGGGCCGGCCCAACCGCAACCCGGAGACGGTTTGCAACCTGGACTCCCATCTGCGACCCCATTTCCTACAAGCCGCAGTATAGACGTTCACCAGTAACAAAGCCGGAGTCTCATGCAACTGCAAGAAAGCCTGTGACACACGGCGCTGCAGATGCTTTAAAAATGAATTCAGATGTTCTGTCTACTGCTGTAAATTAGATTGCAGACTTAGATAGCTATGATGTAACATTGGTAATGAAAATTCATTTACTGCTGAACCTCCCAGGTTGGTATCCACTGCTAGAGCAATACCGGGTATATGCAGTAGCACCTTACATCTGACTAGAAGCTCAACCCGTCTACAGACCTCTTCTGAGTAGAAAGATCAATGCGAATAGATTGGATTAAAAGTACCACTCTAGCTGAATACAGAATACAAGATAGATTTGTGCTGGAACTCGGAGGGTGGTCAATTGTAAACTTTAAAGTCTTCAAGTTTTATGTGTGTAGAGGGGGGAAGTACTAACTAGTAGTGAGGTCGCCGATGGGAGACGGTTTGCAAACGTTCGCCAGTTCGCGAGCGGGACTGTAAATGTCGCGAACTGGTCACTCCAGTTCGCGAACTGTAAGGGTCGCCGATGGTACGGAACATATACAAAAATTGTACCAAACGCCCATAAAGTGAAATATCCGGTACGTTCTTAAAATAATTCTCCAATTGACTTCGGCAGGGACAGAGTGCAATCTGTAGCCTGATATGGAATGGCCATCCTGTTATATATGAAATCCAAATCGATACAAATTTCGTATATATTCCATGATTAATGCTTTCCAGTCCTGTCTACCATAAGCCCATGGCATTTGTTAACATTTTGCAATTCTGTCTTTCCAGTGCTTTCAAGGAAATATCTGCCATATTCTCTTGTATTGATACCCACGAGTGATTGACTATGCTGTGTTCGTGGAGATCTCAGCTATTGTGGTAGCACACATCCAAATATTTGATCCAAGACTTGATGACACTATAGGTAATATGTGCAAGTACGCCTTAGTTATCATCACCGGGAAAAATGACCTTACGCGACGCGCAACTCATAGAGAAGCTGTTTTTCAGACGGTATTCCACAGTATATTTGACGCGTGGCACTATGAAGTCCTATGGACCTGTGCGATAACTATGATACATAGGTAGATTTTTGTAGGGCTGATGGTGATGATGAAGATGGTGATGGTGATGGTGATGGTGATGGTGATGGTACCGGAAGCACGTAGACAAGTAGGTTGGCTACGTCAATGTCAACATCAAAGCTTCCACAGACTTATAGCCTTCTATTGGCCAAAGCTTCCACAAACTTAGAGTTTCCATCGGTCTAAAGCTCCTCGTGGAAAACTCTACTCCTTCCGAAGCGCGGCTCTATCAAGCGCGGCTCTCTCACGTGTAGCTCTCTCAAGTGCAGCTTTCTCAAGTGCAGCTCTCAAGCGCGGCTCTCTCACGTGTAGCTCTCAAACAGGCTCTCAGGTGGGCCCTCAAGTAGCCACTCAAGCATGCTCTCAATGATGGTATCTGTAGTGTACAGTGCCAGCGAAACCTGCTGGCAGTAAAGACTGGCTGAGGTCTATCGACTGCCAGCTATATATAGTTCCATAATCCCCCACGCAGATGTCTATGAACCGACTATGTCCGACTATAGACTGTGCGTTGCACAGGGGACCACAGGAAGCTTGTTATGAGCTGCACGTGTGCGCGTGTGTGCGTAGCGCAGTCTATAGTCGATTTGCACTTTTGCCGGTGGAGAATGATTGTTTATCTGGTAATGCTGCTGTAGAACAATGCCCAAGTACACCGCAATATCAAAAGAAGGTATGTGATAATTTTGTCTTAATCTCATACAACATTAATTATATTAATAATTCAACGATCTGAGAAAACAAGCTCATCACCAATTTGCCCACCATCCCAATGTTCACCTGAGAATAAACGTGCATTCTCTGGATTATTATTACCTGCACCCCACAGATATCAATGCACCACAAAGCAGAATAAGATATTACCTGTCCCCTCATTACCCACTTCTCCCAACATACAGGTTCCTTTTTCTCAGAGTTTTGAATCAAGTTCTGAAATCGCACAGAGAGTAGTAGATGGTGGTAAGAGTAACATACGGGGACAAGGATAGGGACAAGGATAGGGACAAGGATAGGGACAAGGATAGGGACAAGGATAGGGACAAGGATAGGGACAAGGATAGGGACAAGGATAGGGACAGGGGCAGGGACGAGGGCTGGTACAGTGGTGTGGAGGTGGCGGTGGTGGAGACCGGAATTCTTAATTAAATTTTTTTTACCTTTTGTACTTACCTTGTTCCTAGAGAGTGGTGGCACTCTGGCTAGTTCCTATGATTGTACTTGGGTTGTGTTGTGGGTATGAATTTTTGACTTCGTTTTTTGTTTTAAGTTATGACCCTCGTGTACCTTATTGGCCTCCATAGTCATAATGACGGTGGTGGTGGTGGAGGTGATGGTGATGATGATTACGATAAGGATCACAGAATCATCCAAGTTCTTCCAACATGCTGTGACCCGACTCCACATCTTATCCCCCTGACAGCCAGATAGCATGGCAGGATAGTAGAATATCAACAATATATTATGTAAATCGGATGACCTCACCAATTGGGTGTCATGGCTCCAGCTCAATAAGATCTCTCGATCAATGCCACTACAAATGCCACTACAAATGCAACCACAATTTATCGTGGCATTGCCACTAGATCTGATGAACTGTAGGGACACATATCTCCTTCCGGCTCCTCTACTCTCCAGTCGACTGGCCCATGAGCTTGTGAACCCATCCCCTCCTCCCTCGACCTCGTCTCTCATAAACACCATAAGTGTGTAACGGCTAGGAGCGAGAGGATAGCGCTAGCAGGCGGGCATCACTAACGCTTTCTGTGAAATTACCCTACATTATCTTCCTATGCCGAGCGGCATCCCACCACCCTCACCCGCCACGTGGGTATTCTGATCCGCCTCATACCACAAGCCAGCATCCAAATCATTCCACCCACGGTGCGTTTTAACGTTCTGGTTATTGGTCTGAACTCTCCTTTCGCGATCTTGTACCCATTCGGTGTACAAATGAGCTAATCCGGCGATCCACAACCGAGGATTCCTGTAGGCTGGTTTTGGTTCTTTCGGTTCCAGCTCTGGGTTCTTCGATGCCGGTTCTGAATCCTTCAGTTTTGTATACTTCGGTATCGGCTTTTCGATATCTCTATCTAATTCTTCTCCTGCTGAATCCTCCTGATGTGTTTCTCTGGATTGAAAGTACATCCCCAGAACCGCAGCTAACACCGCAGCGAAGATGGCAGGAAGCATCTGATCCATGAGATCTGTTCCAGGCTCTCCAGTGGAAATATCGCTTAAGGTGGCTGCAGCTTTTTCAAACTCCTTGTCATTTGGCATCTCAACAACCTCGCAGAGATAATGAATTCTTCTCAATGCATGTATGTCAGGCAGTATCTTCTGCCTCCGTTTGCTGAGAGCTCCAACTGGTACTTGAAGAGTCCGATGTTCAGTAATCCGAAACACCGACTGGCAGTGGACACTTTGAAAGAAGATTAGTCCGAAGAGATTTGGAAATAGAATGACGTTCAGACTCACCATTTAACTGCATTTCTTGTCGCATCGGATGAATTTGAGACATTGCATTTCGGGCACTTTCGCGGGTCTGCGGCCTCTGTACAAATCACACGTCTCAAGGCATTCATGGCTATTGAAGAGCCGGGAACGACCCTCTCGACCCAGTTCCATTCGCAGATCCGCAGGCCATCCTCGGTGACGATTTCGTACTGATTTTCTATCACTGACGTCTCTCCAGTTATATTTTGGAAGATTATCTTCAATAATTCGTGTAAAACCTTTGAACTGTTAGTGTATAGCCATAGATAGACATGATGCGATGCGGGGGATGGATGCTGACGTCTTGAGTGCGACAGAGAATCAACGGAATAGGAATCAGACGACCGAGAAAGTCCTCAAGCTGGATCAGCTGCTCGTGAGTGGATATTTCGGGTCTCAAAGATTGACTGGTTTCTCTCGCAAGATGTGTCGCCATTTGTTGTAAGGCAGATTCCATTTGATTGTACTTTGCTGAGAATTGTGCTTCAATCCTGTTAATAGTACCTTCATTATGTTTGACCATTTTCTTGATACTCTTGCCGTCTTTCAGAGCTTCTTGTTGAAATTCTCCGACGCTGGCGATACACATCCTATGGGAGTTATTTAATATCCAGGAGGAAGAAGTCATTCGAGACATACAACACAGCTTGATCGCTGTAGAATTGAATGACAGCGAAATGAGCCCGACGATTCTCATGCAATTTCCGTACATCTTCACTTCGATACGACAAAGTCCAAGTTACTTTAGACCATACTAATTTCAGGTTTATTCCAGGAGTTGATGCCAGGAGAGCCTTGGAATACTTTTCTGAAGATTCTAAGAACTCTTCCATCAAATCTTGGCAGGTCCGAATCTCGTGTCGCAGACTATTGAAGAAGGTATTATCAATTTGTTGAACTAGTTCAACTCGTTGGAAGATGATTGACATAATGCGAAGAACTCGTCCTATAGAATCCAGGGTCTTGGCCAGGTTTTTGTACTCGCTCTTTGCGCCACCGACGTCTTTCAATCCTGCATTAATCCGATGTATAAGCTCGCCTGCTGCGAGAAAATCGCCAATCGAGAAACCGAAAGGAACGGGCATAGTTTCCTATGTGAATCGTGTTGAAGGCTCGATGTGCAGGGTGCGGAGAAGCAGGTTGCAGTCAAGTGTGATGGATCGTCATTCTCGGTGTTACACTGCAGAAGAAGCTCAGCCAAGATTTACTCCGCGCTGCTATTGGCCACCTAAGTAAAAGCAAAATCAACGCAAGTGGCCTGTTAGCGTTTTAGAAGCTGTGCCAAACGTCGCCAGCCACAGTGGGAGAAAGCTTTAAAGGACATTTTCTTGCATTCTTACATGAAGAAAACGTGGATACAACAATATGCAGCTCAGTTTTATGCCCATCATATCTGATCTCACATTCAAGGTACGGTAATAAATTGACACTGCATATATATACGGTAGTCCATGTACGAATGCGTACGCATCTATGTATAGAGACGGCTGAATATCATCAGCCGAACAGTAATCTCCCATACGAGGTATCTATACCAAGGCTGAGATCTATTTATGCAACAAAGCTGATTTAGTGAAGCCTAGAGTGATATCTCAGTACTTTGATCACAACCGTTCACAGATTTTGAAGTACTATCTAGGTAGGCCCTGTATATTTAAGAGTAGGGGATAAGTATGTATGTATGTCCTATGGAGTTCGGAAATCTGAAATTATAAAGCTGTGCAAATTGAATGAGTAACTGCCCATTATGCTCTCCTTCAAGCTGATCATGAGGAAATTAACTACACGAGAAGGTTAAAATCATGATGTTTGTGCTAGTTAATCTGACCACACGTCGTTGTTAAGCCACACTGAAGTTGTGTTGTACTCCGGCTACGATTCTGTCCCCAAACACTCCCACCGATAGAACTCTCGAAACTAAACCGCCATATCTTATTATTACCACCTGCACTTCTTTATATTAACTGTGATTAACTAACATTATATACAGTCTATCGTGCCTCATCGCGACTCAACGTTTCCGACGATCAGCGAGTGACGCCAATTCTCCCCAAGACGGCCATGGACTCAGGTGTGATTTGGGAGAGCGCTGCTTCATTTTCGCGCTTACTGCGGGAAAGAATGCCTTTTGATATCCTGTAATCGATCACCAGAAGGTCTAGAAATTACCCACATACGGTATATTATCCTCCTTCGTCTCCGATCTCACACAACTTAGAGGCAGCAAAGAAGAAACTGGACACGGAGTCTTTGAGAGTGATGGTGGACTGTCGACAGCATAACTGCAATACCAGCAAACGCTATATTCATTGTATTGCTGGTACGGGACCTGAAATTTCTTTAGCTAGGTGCTTCTGTGAGCCTGGATAGATCCTCAGTTGCATATACCAGTGAAGATTGGACGCGGGAGCTACAGCGTTAGCGTATTATATGTTCTCTCGTTTATTCCGAAACTCTCCCTCACAAGCCAATATAAAAACATGCCTCATCATCGGGAACCGGAAGCGCCACGCATAGCTGAACAGATGGCCTCATAAAGCATTCCGAGATGCTGTAGTTTGGAAAAGGTAGAGAGATCCCTCCGACTAGAGTTGAACTGGTGACTAACGGATGTTAGCGATAACTTAACATTACAGTCTGGTGTGATACTAACTACATCACAAAGGGTTTACTTGTGAACGGCTGTTGCTGTTAGGGGATCTGAGCTTACTAGATGTGATTCATCGTTGCTGCAAATTTAACTCAGAGTTCGTTTGTGGCTAGTTGGAGTTGGACTGCTGTCTAAATAGCGATATTAGAATTCGGAGTAACGATTCTAAGCGTACCCAGACCTCCTGACCAAGAAGACGCATCGGTGGTGGCTCTACAATTGTATCTCACTCACCTACTCTAGCTCTTACTCTAGAGTACCTGCTTCCCTTTGTACTCTATCAATGCTACTTCTCTCCTCGGGGTGCATAAGTTTGGCTTAGCCACACACAGCCGTTCCTCACCCCTATGCGTGATGTGAGTGTTTGGTCAGTGACAAGATAGAATGTACCTGATTCGCCAATCGAACAAGATTAATGAGGTGCCGCAATTAATCTACTAACTTTGAGGTTAGAGAGTTTAGCATGTGAGGAAGGGCTTTGTGCCCTACGCAGGTGCGGTACATCAGCCCAGTGAGTATATACAGGAGTGATCTTCCATACCCAGCCAAGTAACCCATGGTTTGTGGTATGCTGAGAGATGAGGTTACCCCGCGTGTTTACGGGGTGCAGTATTGCGTCATATATACCTTGCGGAATGGGCGAGAGGTTACACGGGCGCTTAATGGATGACGTTTGGGCGGGTGAAGCTAAATCTAACCTCATGCCGTCGTTAGCCACACACTAATTCCACGCACAGACTTCGTTTCTGCCGACACAATTCCGTCCGTTGACACAAAGTTCTCCTCGGTCAGAATCCCTAACTGCGTTGACCAGCACGGTTCGGTTCGACGCGGAGCGAGCACAACCGACCGAAAACTTAGCCATCTACATCTGCATTCTCACGACGCCGTCTGCTCCGAACCGAGTTGCTTAAGCTAGCCACACCAACAAAATTATACGGCACAATATTGTTACAGCTTCGGAGGCGAAACTGCAAACGAGTCTCGAACCGAGTGCCGCGCATATCTGGGGTGCCGAAAAATGCTCACTATCGTACTCTCTCTAAAGGATCGACCGGAAACTGCTCGAACCGCTACCCATCCGCACCACCACCCCTCAACCAACCTGAACAATCTATACCACACGATTTACTGTGCCCCTAACGGTCTAGACGATCAGAGGGTGATGTCGATGTTTCCAGGCGAGCACGGACTGTCCAGGAGTGATAGGGTTTTCGATTCGCGAGAGCGCAGCTTATTTCAGGAAGAGGAGCCTTCCGGTGATTATCAGAAGATCCAGAACTAGAGTCTACGAGATTTCTCGTCACTCCTACTCTTACTACATCCTCGTTGATACTAACATAAATATCATCCTACCCGACCACAATCCGGGACAGACCCCCATCGCGCTCTAGTAAAGGAGACCATCTGCCATCAGAGTTTGAAGGGAATCACTGAACGGACAAGACCAAATGTTAGCACCACGAGATGAAGTTCCGGATTTGCAAGATGCTATGTTTGCCACCGCGGAAAGGACCGCCCCCTCCGCAACTCTGTGCCCAAGTCCTCGACAGCCCCCGATTTGAGGCCCCGAATCCTCGCGACTTTAAAGAACTCTGAGAATATATATGCTGTATTCTATAATTCGGTGTATTAATGACTGGTTACGGTTTGAAGTTACACGGGGTTATTATTTGACTTCTGCTGCTATCCTCGTGGACGATCTAGGAGGATAGGTTGTATAGAGATTAAAAGTGGATCCCTCCGACTAGAGTCGAACTGGTGACCAACGGATGAAACTTAACATTGTAGTGCGGTGTGATACCAACTACAACACAAAGGGTTGTGTTGCTGTTAAAGAATGTGAGCTTACTAGGTGTGATTCATCGCTGCTGCAAATTTAACTCAAAGTTCGTTTTTAGTTAGTTAGGGTTAGATTACCACGATATCAGAATTCAGAGTAGCGATTCTAGGCAGCTCGATCTCGTGCCCAGACTTCCTGACCAACGCTAGTGACCCCGGTGAAGGCTCTACAATTGTATCTCACTCACCTACTAGCTCTTACTCTAGAGTACTTTTCCTTTGTGCTGTCAATTCTACTTCTCATTTCCTTGGAGTACACAAATTTAGCGCAGCCACACAACCGTTCCTTACCCATGTGTGATATAAAGTGTTTCGTCAGTGGCAATATGGAAGGTACCCGATTCGCCAGTAGGACATGATTAATGAGGTACTGCAATTATCCTACTAACTCTGAGGTTAGAGTGGTTAGGTATGTGAGGTGGGCCTTGTGCCCTCCGTGGGCGCAGCACATCAGCCCGGTGAGTTTATGCAGGAGTGATCTTTTATGCCCAGCCGAGTACCCCAGTAACACCCATGAAACAGAAACTGACACTCTCGACTAATTAAACTCCTCGTTACTTAATACAAGGGACTACTGTTAGCCTGTATAATCTAAATATAGTCTTCTGGTACTAGCCCTACATATATTCTGCAACATGTCACATATGTAACAGGGATCGGTGATTGGTTCTATGCATACAGTGAATATCTAGATAAACTGACTGGGAGCCATCAACATCCAAGTTTCCCCATTGTCATTTCACACAATTTTTCGACGAACGCGATACACTGTTTGACCAAGCGGCGTGTCCAGTTCTTCCAATGAACCTACTACCGACTTCGCCGCTGATAGATATTGCATCACAGAATACACCTGCCAGGCGAATAGATGGAGAAGAGCTACTTCGCACAAACTCACCCTCTTTTGACACTAATTCGGACCAACATCCCAAGGACCTCCCATCAAAACCAGCCTTCCAATCTACAGATGTTGGATGGAGGCCCGCAGCACTAAAGCCCCCCTTCCTTCTCGCCTTCGCCATAATAACGGCGCTTTTTATAATCGCCATAGAGTGCTTGCTGCGACGATCAAAGACGAACGGAGCAGTAGCCTTCACATCATCCCCCTCATCCGCAACTTTTACCGACTATTTCTTCGTTTATGGGCCATTACTTTTGGCAGTGCTATATGGACTTGTGTGGGCGGGTGTTGATCATAATATCAAACGTCTTGAGCCTTATTTCCAACTCTCAAAGCCCGGAGGTGTGACGACGGAACATTCACTGCTGCTGAATTATCCGTATGTTATATCAGCATTTGCGCCGTTTATTGCGATTCGCAAAAGGTTACCCTGATTCAGTACATGGTTTGTTAGGACAGGTGAACTGACAGTGAGATCAGACACTGGGAGGTAGCATGTTCCGCAATTATCACATTGTTGATCATGACTGGTGTGGCGCCTCTTATGGGTGCGGTGATATCTCAGGACAACCAGATTGAGCGTATCTCTGACTTTGAGATACTCCGATCAACTCTCATTCCGGCAGAGCAGCAATATAACCGTCTGTCAACATCCTTTTCCTATATAGCATACAGTCACCAGTATCTCAACGGTTCGTTGCCGGCGTTCACCAAAGCTCCTAATCAAGCTGTATTACCCTTCCAGCCGTCCCATAAAACACCGCCACATCCGGGAGAATTATGGGCCGCCAAATCCACTCTCTACGAAGCGAGTTTAGACTGTGCTCCGGGCGTCTTGGAGGTTCTGGAGCGGAACGGATCTGCTGTCGTACAATTTTCGAGCGAAGCCGCAAACTCTTCTTTCATTCTGAAGGACGGCACGATTGGTGATCTTATTAATTATAACTCACCTTACTCGAGCTTTATGCTCCACGAGCGCCTCATCCGCGCGCTCGAAGGAGACATCGACCGCCTACAAGAGGATGCGCTGGTAGGATTCATTGGGCGGCAGTCCACGAGCACTTCTGGCAAAATCAAAAATCGCGCCGGCATCCAATCCTGGGCGTCGAGGCTTGCCAAGTCTTCCGTCATATTCTGCACTCCCGTTCATGAGCAGCAAGAGGTGGAGGTGATTGTTGACGCCAAGTTGCAGCAAATTCAGAATATCACTGAACTGGGGTCACCAAAGGCCGGGTTTGGGGGACTGAATATGACGTATTGGCAGGATCTCCTATTGGGCTATACTTGCTCTGCTTCAACCGCAAGCTTCAACGTAACGACAAACGACCGGCTCTTCAATGCGAGTAGCAATAGACCCTGTCAGTGGGGCCTACCAGACCATCTGTCACAGCTGCGCAAACGACCTGCATTCCGGACACTGCTGGAAGACTTTCGAGATGGCACTCCAACAGATATTGAACTGGATCAGCGAACGGTCCTCACCAAACCAATTAATGTCCATATGTTATACTCGCGGTCGTTAACGCCCTTCGGTCTTTCCCGCGTCGCAGACCTTGAGGAGTTGTTTTCGCCTGATAAGTTGCGTGACATGTTCTCATACGCCTATGGGTACCTGTTTACAATGGCTATGGGAGTTGAGGTCGCAAATCAGCCGCCTAATAGTAGTGATGATGCGACTTCGGGACAGCGTATATATGCCGCCACTGGGTATAAAATGAATGAATTGTGGGCGCGACTTCTTCAGGCGGTGCTGTCGCTCATCTTGTGTCTTGACGTGGTGTTTATTGCGCTCTTGTGGGAGCGAAAGTGCGATATCTCCGATGAGCCGGGATCTATTGCGTCGATTATGGCGTGTGTCAAGCCGAACGTATTGCGGGACTTCGAGGGAGCCGAGTTTATGAAGTTCAAACAACTAGTTGCTTCGTTGAATGGACGGGGACATAGATACGCTTTGCAGGATCAGAAAGTGGCTGTCTGCAACGAAGGCGACACCGCCCTAGCCAGCAAAAGCGGCAGTGCAATATATAATTTGGTTCCTGGAGAAGAAAGCCAAGCACCAGGAGAGAACAACCGAGACACCGTGGATCTGGATGTCTTGGATCGCTCAAAAATTACGCTATCAAAGCCTTGGGGCCTGGCCGCCCAATATGGTGTGCTTGCAGTGGCGATAATCATTGGAGGAGTGGTATTATTGGGGATACTCTACAAGCGCAGTAACACCCAAAACGGGTTCCGTGAACCCGCCAGCCAATTCCTCTACGATTTCTATTCCTCGTACCTCCCGACGATCTGCGCATTGCTCTTCGGCGGATACCTCACGCTTCTCGCCACCCATGTGACCTTGACATATCCATTCATACAGTTGGGACGAGGACGAGCTACCGCCGCACCCCTGTGTCACAATTACGAGAAGCTGCCGCCGCATCTCCAGCTCGTGAGTGGCATCAAAACTAGGAACTTTCTCCTTGCGAGTCTCAGCGTTTCTATCCTACTCGCGAATGTGCTAGCAGTCGCACTCGGAGGGTTGTTCTACAAGGACCTGGTAAGCCGCGAAGGATCTGGTAATGTCGCTCTAAATTGGCCGGTAGAATCTCTCCATGAGTTCAATGGCACGCTGGGGGCGCTGTTTGAGGGCGTCTCCGATATCGATGCGGAGTTTTTCTATGCCGCCACGGGGGTGGGGTTAGGATTCCGCCAGCTCCCTTGGACTACAGATAGCTTCTATTACGTCCCATTTTCGGATCGGAATCCAGCGATAAACCGCACAAACTATACCACCGAAACATGGGGGGTAGGAGTTGACATCACATGTGAAGCGATTCCCAAAGAGGAGGTGCGGATATGGAACTCCCCGGTAAACGACTCCTCTGTTCCTCCAACATCGACATTTTCATACCCCACCTTCAGGGATGACATAAACACTACTCTCATCATCGAGGAAGTGAAGGACTTTGAATTCCGCGCGGAAAACGAGCCGTTGCAGCGGTATCTCGAGGTGGGAGAATTCGGGAACGGCAGTTCTGTCGGTAATAAATCAACATCGGAATTCTACGAGCTCGTTCCAAAATTGTATCCCCCTGCTCTCCCTGGGCCCTGGAAATTCTTTGGCGGGTGGTTCCGGTACGACTTCGCAACCCGCACCGTCAAGATCGACCGAGCATCCGCCCGTAACCTTGTCGGCGACACCATCGACGGGCCAACAGCGTACATCTTAAACTATACCGCGATCCGCTGCGCACCAACACCAAAAATTGTCCGCAGCGTGGTCCTCGCCGATCCCGACGGCACTATCCTGCACTCAAACGACACTGCTATCCCCCCTGATATCTCCGGCGCTTCAAACATGACCGGCCTCCCCGGGGTGCTAGACTCTTTCCAAGAAATGATAAACCGCGTCACCGGGAAGAGCCGTGACGTCAAAGCCAACGACATCTCCGAGTCCATGCGTAAGCTCGATCCACGACCAAGTAACTGGCTCTCCTTCCTCCTCCACCGCGAAGCGCGAGAGAAAAACGCCATCTTCGATCTGTACTCCTACCCCGAGCAGAGTGCACAGGCGATGGAAACGGTGTACAGACGCCTCTTTGCAATCTACGTCTCCCTGCACGCCGAACGGATACTCGGGGCTGAAAAGGCACAAACGCGCGATGCTATGTTCGTCCGCCACACGGTGAATCGAGTGTTTATGACGCCGGTCGCGTTCTTTGTGTCTGTCGTGCTGCTGGTGGTGTTTGTCCCTGTTGTCGTGTGGACGTATGTTTCCCTTTTTACGGGGTTCTTGTGCCACTCGCCGGAAACGCTGGCGGGGATGTATACGGCTGTGTATGCGAGTGGCGCGGTGGAGGATGTGGCGGGGATGGAGGGGGTGGGGGAGAAGGAGAGGGAGAGGAGGTTGAGGGAGGTGGGGTGTAGGTATGGGTATGGGTGGTTTGAGACGGAGGTGGGGGAGAGGCATTTTGGGATTGATAGAGAGCCGTTGTTGAAGAGTGGTGGGTGATTTAAAGCTGTGAGTTTTGGTGTTCTGGGAGGTGTTTTGGGTAGAGCGTTATTTACTTCTTGTTTATATGCTACGTACATCCAGAGGCTTGCTTGCAGGTTTGTACGGTGTAGAAATCATTATGAATCCCAAACCTCTTCCCTTGTGTCCAGATCCCAAAGTACGCAGGTAGACGTGATCGGGGGTGTCGCTTCGCTCCAAATAAATAGTATATCAAATAATACACGCAACGCTTATTGAAACTCTTAGATGTACGTAAACAAAACGTTCGTTTCCAATGACAAGTATCCCGTTCTCAAAACAAAGCAAACTGGGTCCCTTCACCACTCGCATCCCAAAGCTGGAAACTATTACTAAACCGTCGAAACAAAGTAAACTCAAACCCTCACCATACAAACCGAAGCCAGAAATAATTAACAGACTACCCAGTGTTCCTAAGTGGCTAGACCTCAAATTTAAAACCTGGCCGGTTTGCAGATATCTGGCCGGCCTGGACGGTTAGGAACACTGAGATTACCAGAGAAAACCGACTTGGTCCGCTAAACGACAAAGAGAACTCTGAGGTACCGGTGATCTGCGACTAAGACCTCGCATCAATGCCTGGCAGTTCGCAACTGGATATATTGTATGTTACCATATTTATTGAGACGATATAGCAAAATATTCAAATAAGAGGCACGTTACCATTGAATATGCTATGCTCGGACCAATTCTTGGGATGCAGTAACTACTCCACCAAGACCAGACCGGTTTCTGAGCTCGGCCCATTAACTTAGTGAGGAATTGTATAAACTTAGAGGCAACCTTTAGGTTTGTCAGAGCCAATAATCTCGGAGGGATTTTGAAGAAAAGATCTTCCTTACATGTCTTAATGGTTATTGAGGGTCTAAAGTTTGCCTTCAACAGCCTGAAGACAAACTTACACTCTTAAACATTGGCTCCGACTTGCTGGCTATCGGCTGTGATCTGTTGGGCTTGGAAATTGGCTTGGATATGTTGTAGCAACTGAATGATCTAATTCCTTGCTAAACCATTGGAATATTCGGAATTAAGAAGGCCTCGTTCACTACCCATTTCAAATAATGAGCCTCATTTCCCAAAGTCAGGCTGTTTTCCTGGGAAGTTTGCCATTTTGAGAGACACTGTACCGAGAATCAAGGTTCGTACGAGATTTTGAGTGTGACGATTTTTCGACACCAAATGCCCCGGAATGTGCTAAAGCCGCAATAAATATCTCCATGATGCGTGCGTGACGGACGAAACTTGGCACTCAGAACAGTACTGTCTTGTGGTGGCGGAAGTCTTCGTTGGCAAATACCAATGGATAAAAGAGAGAAAAGGGAGAGCGTCTAAACTCATGGATCTGATGTAGGTGGGACTGCTTTACACCTAATTTCAATTTGGAGAGAAACAAACGACTGCGACGCAAAAATGTCTTAGCTCTGGTGTCTAGATATCGTGACTGCGGGTTAGGGTTAATGTGATACAAGATGATGAAGTGAGGCATCTGGCGATCTCATCCATAACCCCTTGCTCCTTCAAGGTTGATACTGTTAATGCGAAAACGATAATCGCCAGCTACAATCAGGTCATTTGACTCCCATTAGAAGCCTTGGCGATGGCCTAAGGCTGATAAAAAGCAATTTAATTCCAACATAGTGCAATTCTCCTTTTCCTCTCAGCTCGCTCCTAAACTAACATGTTCTGGAATTGGCGACGCCTCTACAGCATGCTCTGCTTACGGAAACCACCTCCTATCTTAAGTCCTACCGGTCTCCGTTCGATACAATCAAGGAACGATGTCGAAAGTTTTTGAAGTAGAAACCCTCTTGGACGACACCTCTACCCCTTCCCGCACTTCCTGCGATGTATTGCCTGATGAAACCAAGTCGGCGGCCACGGAAACCGGAGAGTCGCACGGGAATGTTTTCGACAGGCATGATCAACTTCGTCAACACTTTGCAGCGCTTTTCAAGCGGTTCTTAGCAACCTGCATTGCAGTTATACTCCTTGTGGCATGTCTATCGGCTTTTCCCGTCTGGGACCTTTGGATAAATGGCAGCAAAGGGGATTTAATGCCCTGGCGATACTGTTTACTGGTATCATGAGTTTGGGCCTTGGATCTCTACTCGGATATTTAGGGTCCATGCTAAGATGGCCCTTGCTTGCCAGTGCGAGTTATAAAACGAAAGATGTCAGAGAATTTCATTCTAAGAAACTTAGAGTAGCTTTTTTATAATAGCTTACAGAGTGTTTAGGTTGATTTCATCCTAGGCATGTCATCACCCGCTGGCGCGTTTCGATTGATGTTCAACACATACGAGAGTGGAAATGGACTCGAACGACATCGATTGTAGCGGCATACTTTTTCATCAATATAACCGGTCGGCTTAGTGTGGCTATCTTTGGGTTGACATTCAATTTAGCTGATGAGTCCGGAATTGAGTATCCAGTTCTGCTAACTAATTGGAATGCGACAAATGATCCGTGGATGGAGCCGGAAGATTCCAGAATTGAGTACCATTTGAGGGCCGAAATAAATGGTAGGAACCTCCTCTGTGTAATAGCGCTCATGCATGGCTAACCTCCCAGTCCAGCCAATCGCTTGATGGATTACGCTGAGACCGGAATAAGGAACCTTGCTACTACAGAGCTTAACGCTAGCCTCACTGATAGCGAAATATACCCACACACGCCCGAAATGTTGCATAATTTGCATTCCAATCTCAATTTGAGCAATACAAGTAATATAACTCTCAATTTCGATGGCGATACTGTCAAATATTCCTATGCGTTGAAGGAATATAAGGGGCCTGTCACTACACTATCGGATGCTATGGTGCATTCCTCAGCTAGCTGCAATGCAATCACGGTTCGCGGGAATAAAGTCCATCGTGTGGCCGACAACAAGACGACAATTTTGGGTGTGCTCTACTTATTTCATTTCGGTTTACCCAAGCACGATTCAGGGAGTAACGCTAAGAAGTTGTGAAGGCTCCTCGAAGCTAGGCCAACCTGAAAACTTTACCGAGAGTTACTTATCAGTACTGTCGACGGTTCTCAGCACCTTTAGAGATAACCCCCGGGCGATCATGGAGTACTATATATGGGCATCATATCCAGATCTGACTTATTTCAAGCCTGACTCTAGGCCTGAGTCTTTTATGACTTGTGGGTAAACCCTGTGTGGCGGCTTTCACAGAGTACTAAAAAGGCTATGGCAGATATTTTCTCGCCAGACAGTATGACTTATAACCCAATCCGTGCTGTGCTTTGGGAGTGTCAGTCGCGCTTGACACATGGCCAAAATAATTCAGGAATAGGCAGATTTCATGGAATCGAAGATGCCAAAATCGCCTACTATACCAGAAATCTTCTGACATTCCCAGTGGCTGGAGGCTCACGCTTAACGTACGGTGAACACGTAATGTTGTTCCGTTTGTACTACCGCTCGGATAACAACAAGAATAGCCATTCCTATGGGATAAACGAATTATCCCCCTTGTATATGTATGGTCTGTACCCGAACATCGTCGACCGTTATTCCAATTCAATCAACTCGATAGGTCATAAACTTTACGTTGCTGCTTTGGTCGCGAGGCTGCCAATTTTGTCTATCGCAACTGCAGATAACATACTACCCAAGACTAACAAAGATAATTCAACTCAGGAATCGTTCGTGCACACAACCTTGGAGGTCAAGTGGATGAAAGTCGGTGTGACTGTAGGGGCTATTATCGGTGGCCAAATTCTGGCAGTTCTGGTAGTTTTATATTACAGTCGAAATGTTTTCATTCGAGACGATAGCTATTTGTCGACCGCACGACTTTTGAAAACGATTATGGCGAAGATAGAGAATGGTAGCCTAGGAACGGGTGAACAATTGGCCAGATACTTCGATGACTCCTTGGGACTTCAAATTAGGTACGGCACGAAGCGCATCGGAGGAAAACTGGTTGTCGACTTGTCCGACGATGTCGACCTTGAACAGAGATTCCCGCAAGATCAAAAGTATGATGAGATCCCAGGACTTGGGCCGTTTTCTGAAGTGGCGCACCGGCGGAGAGGTGAGATACTTAGCTGAGATTTGGTTTTGGCTGGAGACTGTAGTAGTGGGGGCTTCGGACATGTTAACGGCTGCTATGGAGGTATCTTTGGGGGAGGATGAGTAGAAGTTCTGAGGTGCGGAAAGGAGAGGCGTTAGGGAGGGAAATGCCGGGAAGACGCGAGCCTGAGGTTTGAGGTTGCTACTTAAGTAGTTTACCGGCGAAGCCGTGTAATAATAAGTATGTATTGTTTAAAACGGGTGGTACACAATCCGTCGTCACAGCGTTTGGAGATAGAGCGGAGATATTAACCAAGAGTCGAGCGGCTTCCACCTATTTTTAGATGAGTTGAGAAAGTCCAACTTCTTTAAGGAAAAAGCATTTAGGTAGCAGAGCATTTTAAAGTTAGATAGCAGCAGCCACAGACAGTGTCATGAAGACTTCCATCGATTGGCGGCATTGGCGCAATAAATACCATCTGGAGTCCAATGCTCCTCTGCCCTAACCATCTCAACCCAGTAAACATTTTCCTACCATTTTTGAACTTTCAAATCTAGGTTTGTGGTCTCGGGCACTGCACATCTCTGAGTCACTTTTCAAAATCCTCCGCAGCAGTAATACCCCCGGAAAATTTCTCCATGTCCAGGTGCCACACAGAAAAGCGCGAGTGCGTGAATCTCATCCGTCGTGAAAAAATTGTAGCTCCGGTATGACTCTTACGGTGTTTCGCTAAGTACCACTGCACTATAGGTACGTAGTAGCACTTGTGCCGTCAGGTACTAAAGTAGCCTCCAATTGCATATGACTTCAGAATACTTATGTAAGTAAATATGATGTTACGTTGAGGTTTTGCAACGTCTTGGGGTTTGTGAATATCGAAGAGATGTTTACTCCTAAAAGATGTTAATCGGGATAAACGCCAATTGTGGTTAAAAATATCAAAGCACTGGCATATTAAGATCTGAAGACTATCTTAAGTACCAATCAATTCTCCATACGTCTTCGAATAGCATACCGTCTGTCCAGCACCAATCAACGGTTTTACAAACTCCCCACTTTTTACAACTGTAGAATGAGGCCGAGGGCAAGGTATTGGTACGGTACTGGTAGCGGAAAAGCGGATAGAAGTCTATAATTAATAAGCACCCAACCACAGTATCCCCTCGCTCAAGAAGGGAATTAGGTTTTTTGAATCAGGTTCCTCATCGTGGTAAAGATACTTCTGACTTTTGGGTGTGATAAGATAACTAATCTTTTGGAACACAGAAACGTGTGACACAACCCGATAAGCGAAAAGCCAGTAATATGTGATTTACCGACCAAGCGCCACATACGTCATTCAGTGCCTAACCTAAATCCTAGCACGTTCATGATTGGGCCGCTGCGCGCTCTGTAAACGCGCCCGCATGCCTGCATCAACCTTTGCCCGGCGCACACGGGGTGTACACTGCTGGCTTGTTGTGTACTCTTATGGCCATCCACCCCATTTCTTGCGCCTAAGCCTCCTAAGCTCTGACGCTTGATTGTCCGGCCTCCGGATCCGAATCTGTGCATTTTGGTGGTGTACTTGGAGACAGCACTTAGGTACACTTAGAGGTACACTTGGAGACGTGCTCGAGTGTACTTGGAGGTGCACTTGGAGGCGGTCAATCTGGGTTGGCAGGAGATGGTAGATCTCGGCTGGCCGGAAGACGGTCAATCTGGGCTGGCCAGGAGCTAGCTGGCGTAACAAAACGTTTTCTTTGTACCATAGGGTGGGACCTTGCATGGAAATTTCTGTCTTAGATTTATGAGTGCCCTGTAGCAACTTATCGAGCTGCTTTATGTATGATAAAATATCTTTTAGCGTCAAGGCATTGTCGTTAACGCTTTTTCCTATGACCGTAAGTGCTGAGCAGTTCGAGGTTGCAATTTCCTTCAGGGTCTGACTACGATTCTATCAGTATCATCTCTTTCCTAATGAATCCAACGTACATTTGTAACTCGTAGCTAGAAGTATTGAGCGCCCTAATACGTATGTCAAAATTTCGTTCAAATGTTACCAAACCATCGGAATGATACGTCCACCATTTTATCTTCGTCCACTCCTTCACTCTGCTCCCACGTTTATTAAGGATCGACTGCGTATACTTCTCGGAATCTTTTTTGGAATTCTCCAACAGCTGCTTGGAGATGTTGTGCTCCTCAAGCATGTCGCTGAAGGATGCTTTATTGACGGATTTGGGTGTGCGAGGTTTCATTCCTTAGCCACTTTCTCTGAATTGTCGATGGCCTTTTTTAATTTGGTGTGAGTTTAGAGTTACTCTTAGTCGTTGCAGCTTGACAGAGACCCCAGGTTCTTCGCTAAGGGTATTAAAGATATCTATGGCGAGTTTGAGGACGCCGAGAAAGTCCCCTGCTGAGAAACTAAACAACATGCTGCTGACTTCTTCCAGGTGTTGTTTATCGGAGGATATTACACTGGTTAGTTGTGAATCTTGAGCGCGGAGTATTGTGGTCGGTCAAGGATTCAGCGGCTGGGTTTATGTAAACTCTAGATATGACGCGGCTGAATTAGGCTGTATATGATGTGGGGCTAAATCAGGCGGAGTATTCACCTCGTTATTACAATTCATATATTCGCTTTGAATTGCGTTTGAATTCCTTCTAAGCGCTGCCAAGTGATTTTTATGGGTGTACTGTACAAGTTACGGTGGCGGCTTCGCCGCCCTTTGGAGGTACCAAGATAGATCATCCCAGGAATACCTTACCCCTGGCTGTCAAGTGCTTGGAGGGTACGAAAAGTTGGGCACACTTCCAGATATGATATCAAGTCCTGGCAGCCATTACGCTGTGCTAGATCATGTAATGATAATCTAGTGACATCTATGACTTGATTTGTGTGAAGGAAAAAAGTTGAATGCACCACCTGGTCTCTCTACCAAATACCACATATATGGTGCCATGCCACCCTCCACATCAATGACTGTCTGTATCCAGGTAAATAGTCTACTAAATAGACTATCGAGCCACTCTGTTGGTTGTTTCTGTTGAGGGACATTATGGTGCAGAAGAGGAATGGAGAAGGGAATCAAGACCACATGAGCAAAAGGAGTGAGGCTCTATGACTTACCCGACTGCCAGTGATATACCCTAGGATTTTTGGTCGTGACTCAGTGGATCTAGATGGTTGAAGGCCTATTTTCAACATTCCACCATACATCTTGCAGCATTGTAAGGGAATTCTGGAGGGAGCAGCTCTAGCTCAAAAAGCATAAGAATATGGTGACAGGATTTGACAGAACATGCAGCCTTGAGGAACCACACATATTGCATGGATCAACAAAGCTCAACATGAGTACATGTAACAAAGAGCTGGAACGAATAAAGTACGTATTTCATTGTGTGGTAAAATGATACATCAGCAAAGGTACAAATTGACCATAGCCTGCACTATGTGTACCTGCGTACATGTACAACTCATAGCAAGCTTCCCACGGACCTCTGCACAATGTGCAGTCTATCGTCATCTACAGTCCATTCAGTGAAACTATATATAACTGGTGGCCAGAGATGAAGGTAGACCTGTGTTAACTACAAGGTTGTTATAGCAGTATGGAGTCCACTGGAGAGCCTGCTGGCATTTGAACACTTTATCAGAGCCTAGTCTGAAGCCTGCTTGATATTGTTAGGGGTTCTCCCCGAGCAGTGATAATGATACTTGTTTTGAGATCACGAAGATGCATACATAACAAGTGTTGTGCGTAACACCTATGCTAGGGATATCAAGTAATCAGTAATATACTCTTTAGCGGGAGTTCATATTAGTCGCACGAACACTTAGTTGTTTGTTCACACCCAGATAATATGCGGGACATGTATGGTTATCATATACGGCAGTTGTTAGTCATTATGCGATTCAGAGGACTCTTCACTCCTGACCAGTAATGGGCATGTATCAGGTGGAGCACGTTCCGGTCGGAGAAATGTCTTGACCTTAGCATGACGTAACTGAGGGATTTATGACATTGGCGTTGAGCCTAGAGCGAGCACCATGCATTGAGTTGTATGGTCTGGATCGCAATGTGACCTCATATCGAATACGATCTTACGCGTCTATAATCTAAGTTGGTATAGTATCGGTTGGTCGCCGAGTAAATCTATAACGCAATTAAATAAATCATTTGCATGAGGGATTTAAGAGGCGATAAGCAATACCAAAGCGATTGGTAGTTGTTCCAAGTACCGGCTCATAGGATTGTAAGATATCTAAGTTCAGGTACCGGATAAGCTGATAGCGTATGATCGATGGCCTGATCGTGATCAGGAGCGTACAGCTTCCAAACAACATTGCAGAGTCTGATTGTTACTATCGGGCGCAGCGAGGCGTGGCCGAGAGATAACGCTATCACACCCTGAGATGAAGAATGGCTATAAAGACGCAGTATTGGTCAAAGGAATGGGAGGAGATCACCCACAAGATTAGCTTTCAGAGAACACCAAAGACGATCTTAAAATATTATTAAGAATTCTATCTATTCAAAATTACTTCCCTCATACACACACGCGACTGAGCTGTTTATGCCTGGACATCAGTATACACCAGCCGAGTACACACTGCAGAAGATTTTGGAGTGTTTCGGCAACTTGCTATCCGAATTGGAAGAGCTCCATTTAACCCACACCTACTCTGTGGTTTTTTGTTTCTGTCAACTAGAGGGTATCGACTACCTTGTGCTGAGATATCTCAACACCGGAGCTTTACCTATCGAGGAATATTCCAAGGAGTGGTTGTTCGATGGCGAAGCTTGATCTTCATCTATATTGGAGACGGTTGTTGGCACTGTTTCGATTTAGACAGATTGGAAGAGGCGGCGTTGGATCCAACATCATGAGAAGTGGTAGCTCTTGCAGACGGGCAAGAGGTTAAGTCTTAGGATAAGATGAGGAGAGAAAGAGATTAGATAGGCGGCTGTACTTGGATTCAATAAATATTGTATTGATTATTGGGATCTAAACACCCCCATAACAGATATTCTGCTTGTAAGCCTGTTTTATAGCCTCCTTTAGAGCCTACTTGAATACTGCATAACAGCGCAATGCTTGAGAGCTGCAGCTGAGAGATGCAAATATGGTGAGAAGTTGAGATTTCCTCGCAATGTATTTGGCTGATGAAAATCTATGAGTTGTTGGAAGGTGTTAGATGAATGTTGATGAACTGAATCTACTTGATTGAGTGCTTCTGGTGCTATATTCACCATCACCAACACTATCATCATCGCTATCATCACCATGGCCATCATACCATTGATATTGTCACTATTAGCCCTGCCAGACTGAATGTGCACAGATACACCTACAATCTGTATGCTGCAGGCAGCAGATTTTGCTAGAACATCTGAGTCCTGAGATCCAATTTTCTACTTTTTCTGCTGAATCTAAATTGTGATTGTCAATATTGTAACTATGAGGCATTGCAAGATCTCATTGTGGTGGGCACAACAAAGATATGATTCACACTTTAATACTGATTGACATTATGATTTCTGCCACGATATGCCCCCCACTACCCACTATCCATCATCTGCTTCCTGGTGCCTGGTGGCTGCAACTCTTCAAGTCTCTCAATTAAATACCAAGAAGCATATATGGGAGCATATAGTCAGGTGAAATTGGAAGTGTCTTGCCTCTTGAGAGTAAACTTGGAAGCATAGAGCCAAGTAGGTTGGGAGTGTATCATGTCATGCAATTGGGAACATACTTGAGAGCATCTTGACAGCCTACATAAGAGCATATCTGGCTGCGAGTATACCATCATGTGCAATTAGGAGCGTTGTTGAGAACTGTAATGGCAGTCATGATTAGATTCTCGCCAATGGCACGGGACGTGTCCAGAGCCGGCTAACTGCCAACCTTATATAGACGACTCGTGATCTCTCTGAGATCGCTAGCGATAATCTTACCTATCAACTACTCTATTATATTACCACATCCACGTGTGAAACCGTATGTTCTCATACACTCTCATATGCGGCCATATACGGATATGGCCTTACACTATTATCGCTCTTAATCAATTTGATACATTTTGCTCACGGGATCTCGCAATTTATCCTTTTCGACGCGTTGCCACAAAATAACGCGTTTTATCAAAAACATGCCTCCAAAGAAGTTTACCACAACTCAATTGCACGTCACTGACATTCATGACAGTGATGACACTCTGCAGACAGCGGCATTGATAGCCAACCGTGCTACTGCAGCAGTTTTACCGGAGGCCGAGATTAACGATGATGATGACGATGACCTCTATGAGGACCTCGGAGATCAAAGAAACAAAGATAACCCAATCAACAACGATGTTGGCGATCTTCATCCCCAGGTTACTGATGACAATCGTCTAGATGTGGCGACTCAAACCCGGTTGAAGCTGGAAATGCTGCTCGAAAACCAAGCCCAGTGGATAACCGAACAGAGACTCGAATGGGAGAGGATGACAGCCATACAGGAACAAATGGCTACTGAACGGGATCAATGGGCTGCGGAACGCGCCGAACGTGCCGAACGAAGCATTGTAGGCCCAAGACCGAATATCTACAAGATGGTGGACCCCGTAAGGTGCTGCGGCGGTGCAAAAGAGCTGGACCGATTTCTGGATGCGTTACAATCGAATTTCAACTCCCACGGCCATCCATGCCCACGCGGTGGACCCGATCACATCAAATACACGATCGCTCTTCTGGACGCTTGGAGCAATCACCTAATCCTGGCACCCAGACAGACGGTGATGACAGACCCTTCGGATTGGGCAGGCGACGTATCTGCAGAATCTGGCCCATGCCTACAGGACTTCGACCTCTTTTCACAGGAGATGGCCAAGGTTTATGGGGATAAGGATTGACATTGCGTGGCAGTGATTACACTGATGCAGGAATACATAAAACTTTCACAAGAATCAGTCAGAGCCTATGCAAATCGTGTGAAAGCTAATTGGATACAGGCCGGGTGGAATCTACAGAAGCATGAAGAAGTCCTCTACGATATTGCCTGGGCAGGCCTCCGCAACTCTCTCAAAAACAAAGTTGGACGGCTGACGCCCGCCTGCAGCAGATTTGACTCCATGGATAAATCCTTCGATAAGGCCGCAGCCTCGGAAGTTACACATGTTGAAAACAAGAAGCCACAGCAGCAGCAACAACCGCAGCAGCAACAGCAGTAGAAACAGCCTACGGACTCGTCTTCGAAAGGCAGCAAACGAGGCTACCGGCCATCCATCTCTGACCCAGCCAACACCCCTGGCGGCGGCAAATCCGGCCAATCAGGATTAAACAGACACGGCAAGTCAGGCGGCGAAGGACAATCAACAGGCTTACCGCCAGCACCATGGGTCTCAATGGAAATCTTCGAAAGCCGATGTTCTACCGGCAAATGCTTACAAAGTGGATCTCCAAATGACAAGGCAAGCTTCTGCCCTAAATACTCACGAGGAGGTAACCCACCACAGCAGGACCAGACATCAGCTCCAAACAGGGACGGAGGACATCAAATCAAACGACAGAAATCCTTCGATAATCAATAGCCAAAAAACTCATAGGCTTCTCTCGGCATCTGGCCCGACGGGAGAGGTTCGACAAGGTTGAATTGGGGTTAGAGAGGTCCGCAATGCAGACTTTGATGGTGATGATGGACAGCATACAACCACATCAGATTGCTTTGAAGTCAAGGGTGTTGTTGGAGAGCCCAAAAGCTCTCATGTCAAGTCAGTACATATCCGGCACGTCCAGACCGGACACGTCCCATATGATGCAAGAAGTGTTTATAAGAGATGGAAGTGGGGAAATGCAATGCATGCGAGCTCTCATCGATGGGGGCGTGACAAGCATCTTTATGGCACCGAGACTGCGAAAACGGCTTGGTCTAGCAGACAAACCAACATACGTCACGACTCTAGGCCTCAATGGCCAGGTAATGGCTCACGCAAGTGAAAGTCAAAAAATGGCGTTCACGGTTCAGTATATGGAGCACTTATCACCGGTTCAAGAATTGGAGGTGCTGTAGGTGGACAGCTCTGGTCATGATAAGGTGCGGCTCTGTTGCATTAGGTGCGGCTCTGTTGCATTAGTGCGGCTATGCGGGAGGCTCGGGAAGTAGTTAGTTCTAGCGAGATGTCAGTTCGATCATCAATAACATTCAGTTCTATACGTACGAAGAGGCTATTTGCCCACAAGTGCTAGATGTGCCCATGCGGGCTTACGACTTGGTTTTGGGATTGCCTTTGTTCCAGTCCAGGAATTCTGACGTCAATTGGCAATACGGTCAACTTTTGGCTCTGCGTACCCCAAGGGGAGCGGAAGTGGTGGCAGTGGACCGGGTAGACCATCAGGAATACCCTGGGAATGTACCAAGATCTACACCTAGGGAGGAGGTGTGTTCCGAAGGAGGCGGGGGTATCTCAGATATTCAAATACTCGGAGCAACTGCCTTTGACAATCTACTGGCCAGTGAGCAGGTCGTCGGGACATTCTTCCTGAGAGTGCGGGATTGTGCAGGGCTGCTGGGAGCGACCGTGGAAGGCATCACTGATGGTGATTGAGATAGGCCCCAGGCACTGGACGGGCGAGCAGGGAGCAGCGGTGGTAGTTGCGGCAGAAGAGCGTCCAGGAGGGAACCTTGAATGACTGCTACCGGCACGCCGAGACACGAAAGGAATACCGGACGGTGGGGCTTGGCCCTCTTGTGGCGAACTGTTTTGAATCCGGGCTCCTGGATATTCCTCCTTACCGCTCCATATCTATTATGAATCGAGAACTAACGTGTCCAGATGCTGCCGGAATAACAACAAAGATGGTGCCAACAGATGATGGAGGACATATCCCGGCTACATACAGAGAATTCGTGGATGTTTTTAGCAAAGAACAAGCAGAGACACTCCCGCCGCATCAGTCAACCGACCATGCAATTAACTTGGAGCCCGGCTATAACTTGCCATATGGGCAGATATACAACCTATCGGGGTTCAAGTTGAGAACGTTGATGGCCTACATTGAGTCAAACCTAGCCAACGGGTTTATCCAGCGATCATCATCGCCGGTGGCAGCGCCAATCCTCTTTGCAAACATGAAGGATAGAGGGTTAAGGCTTTGTGTGGAATACTGCGCACTCAATCTGGTGACGGTGAAGAATCAGTAGCCCCTTCCACTAATCTCAGAGATGCTTGACCATGTACGTAAGGCCAGGATATTCATGCAACTGGACCTCCGCGGTGCATATAATCTCATCCGGATCAAGGAAGGCAACGAACACAACACGGCTTTTCGAACGCATTACGGCCAATTCGAATACCAGGTTATGCCGTTCGGTCAAACAAACACACCGGCTACGTTCCAGTCTTAGATAAATGATTGCCTACGGCCATACATTGACGACTTCGTGGTATGCTACCTCGATGACATACTCATCTATTTGATAAACGAGAAGGAGCATGAGGAGTATGTGCGCCAAGTGCTGCAGCGACTCAGGGAATTTGGCCTCTATTGCAAAGCCGAGAAGTGTCAATTCGGAGTTTCGGAAGTCGACTTCCTGGCGTTTGTTATCACTCCGGATGGAGTCGGCATGGAATGGGACCGGATCTGCACAATCGAGGACTGGCCGACACCGAAATCAGTTAGAGACGTCCAGGTGCATCTCGGATTCACAAACTGCTACCCAAGATTCATCCGAAAATATGCCAAGGTGACCCTTCCACTGACGGAATTACTAAAGAAATCAGAGACATCTCGCGGCAAGAAATCAGAAGGCTAGGCCAAATGGGAATGGACTCGGGAAGCCCAGTTGGCGTTCCGGAAACTAAAAAGGACCTTCACTGAGGCACCGATCCTCCAGCATTTCGATCCGGCCAAGCCGATCATTCTCCAAACGGATACGAGTGGATTCGCGATTGCAGGCATTCTCAATCAGTACGATGTTTTCGGAGTTCTCAGGCCAGTCAATTTCTACTCCCGGAAGTGCTCTCCAGCCGAACAGAAGTACAAAACTTATGATTGGGAGCTATTGGCCATCGTGGAAACATTAAAACAGTGGCGGCATTACGTCGAGGGCGCCAACTACAAGGTCTTAATTTGGTGCGACCACAAGAATCTCGAATACTTCCAGACATCCAAAGTACTCTCCAGGACACAAGCTAGGTGGTCAGAGATTCTTTCGGCTTATGACTTCATCATTGAACACCTTGAAGACACCAAGAACCCTTCCGATGGCCCATCTAGAAGGCCCGACTACGAGATCGGCTACGAAAGGCCTGTGGCTCAACTATTGGCAACCATGCCAGTGGAACCATATAATGACCTCAGGCCAGCAATTATCGCAGCTCAGGCCTCTGACTCGTTAGCTGTCAACGTCTTGGCAATGCTAGTCGACCGACCAGCAGCAGACGGCACAGATACCGCAGAGAACGAGACTCAATAGGAAGTCGTCGCGGGGGCCGTGACTTACGGGGTGAGGATATACGTTCCTGTGATCGATTCCCTGCGCGGACGAGTGATAAGTCTATTCCATGACAACCCTGAGTCTGGTCATTTTGGAGCTCTTAAGACTCCTGAGCTGGCATCTAGGGATTTCTACTGGCCAGCAATGGACTCGCACGTACGTAGGTGTGTCAGCGGCTGCGAAGTATGCCACCGAATAAAAGCCCCTCGGCACGCCAGGTACGGGATCAACATGCCCTTGAAGACACCATCACGGCCATGGGAAGGCGTCAGGATGGATTTCGTCACCGACTTGCCAGAGTCAACGGCATCAGGCTACTCTGGGATTCTCGTTATCGTGGTCCGACTGACAAAGATGGCAATCGACTTACCATGCTGGAAGGATATCGACTCGCCGGAATTGGACCGGCTGTTCTTTGAACACGTCTTCTGCAAGCGCGACATCCCGGATAACATAGTTACAGATCGCGGCACCCACTTTACAAGCCGATTCTGGAGCTGGGTATGTTCTCACTTTAGTAATGACCATGGGCTCTCAACAGCCTTCCATCCACAGACAGACTGACAGACAGAGCGTCAAAACCAGACAATAGAGCAGTATCTCTGGGCTTTCTGCAACTACGAGCAGGACAATTGGGTCCAACTCTTACCGCTAGCTGAATTCGCTTACAATAACATGATACACGTGTCTACGAGGATGACTCCGTTCTGGGCGAATTACCACTACCATCTGGTGATGGAGTTTGAGGCCCCGAAGCAACCATCTAGCCTGAATTTGGTAATCCAAGCAGACACTTTCGCTGCTGGCTTGGAACAGACTCACCAAACTCTCCGTAAGAACTTGCAGGAGGCTCAAGCCAGTCAGACGAAATACGCCGGCGGCAAAGAGGTTGCTTTCGAGGTTGGAAATAAGATCTGGCTTTCAACGCGGCACTTCCAGACGACAAGACCATCAAAGAAGTTGGATTACAAACGGACAGGACCATACATGGTAAGTAAGGTCATCAATAAGAATGCGTACAAATTAGACCTTCTGTGTATGATCCGAAAGAACAAGGTTTTCTATGTCTCTTTGCTTGACCGCTATACACCTCCTACCGCCGGCCAGCCGCCATCTGAACCGCAGCCGACGGTCCTCGACAACTCTGATGAATGGGAAGTCGACCGGATCCTCGAATCCAAGGGACACTGCCGGACGCTGCATTATCTCGTACAATGGGCGGGTTACAGTTACGTACGGAGTAGCTGGGAACCTGCGGAGAATCTTGGGAATGCGTAGGAATTGGTTGATGAGTTTCACTGAGGGCATCCGAGGAAGCTTTGATGATGTTTGGACGGGAGGAGTGCGATTGGACGTTTTACAAGGGTTTTACTTAGCTTACTTTCATATGGATCTTGGCCCAGTACAAATGGCGTTGGCATGGGTTTTTACCACCACCGGAGGTAAGTCAAGTGGAGGCGCAGTTTGCCGATGCACTGAATCCGCCGTCAGGCTGCTCATAGGTCACTGATCGGTTGTGGGACTTGCTAAAGTCGTACGGAGGCGTACGCATTTGGGTTTTGTTTTCTTATAGGTTTTCTATTGTTATATACGTATGTGGCAGCCCAGGGGGGTCTGCTCCTAAAGGGGGGGATAATGTAATGGCAGTCATGATTAGATTCTCGCCAATGGCACGGGATGTGTCCAGGGCCGGGTAACTGCCAACTTTATATAGACGACTCACGATCTCTCTGAGATTGCTAGCAATAATCTTACCTATCAACTACTCTATTATACTACCACATCCACGTGTGCAACCGTATCTTCTCATACACTCTCATATGCAGCTATATATAGATACGGCCTTACAAGAACATGCTCAGAAGTGTACATGAGAATGTCCTTGGAGGTATACCTGGGAAGATACTTGGAGTGTACTTGGATGCTTCTTGAGAGCATACCTGGGAGCATAGAGTCAAGCAGGCTTGGAATGTATGGTTGGGTGGAATTGGAAGCATACTTGAGATCGGACTCAGGTGTGTACTTCAGAAAATCTTGAGAGCCTACTTGGGAGCATGCAATGAAATGTATTCAGCTGTATCGTTGAATGCAGCATAATGTATAGTATTTAGCCAACAAAGTTGTATGCATATCATAGTAATGTAGTCAACATGCAGGTTGATAGGAGCTCTTACTGCCATCTGTCAAATATACTATGGATTTGGATAACAGAAACCACTTTTCTATGGGTTGTACATTATATAATATCATTTTTTTCAGTGTATCTATCTACTTCTGAGTCTTCTAAATATATTCACTTGCAATCACCCAGTCCACCTCTGTTATTCCTGTGTACGACCATCCCCCTACAGGCTTTCCGTGCCGATAGAAACAGTGGAGATGCAATATGGATGCTTCCACCACCCTGTTTAGACTCAACTCCATCTTCTACAGTGTACCCACTGTACAGATTGCAAGCCCACTTGTATATCTCTCCAAGTCTCTGTATGTTGGTACTATTTCTATGGCCAGAGCAATTATTGTCAATTGAAATGAAACATTATGTGCAGCTATTTGAATTAATTGAAATCCAATGATGTCACTGAGTTTTGCTCTGATCACAACATTTTCCAGGGATGAAACATCTATATATAGGTCATACTTCACTTCCCAGTTGCCAATTTACTCCATTGCAAATTCTCCACATACTACTGTCAAAAAACATTACAATAAAAGTATTAATCCCCAACTACTCACCCAATATTAAAAATATCATGAATGTCAACCTGGGATGTGAAAGCAGGTAGAGTTATATACATTTCATATATATCACACTTTGTTGTCAGAGTGCAACTTGCAGACTTAAATTGGTTGGTTGTTTTTAATTTGAGTTCTTGTGGTTTATACTTGCCACTATCAGCCACTCAGCCACTCAGCCACAGAATTCTGACCAATAAGAATCGAAAAAGACACATTCCATATGCTTATATGAATACAAGTTACGGTGGCGGCATCGCCGCCCTTTGGAGATACCAAGATAGATCATCCCAGGAATACCTTACCCCTGGCGGTCAAGTGCTTGGAGGGTACGAAAAGTTGGGCACACTTTCCGATATGATATCCAGTCCTGGCAGCCATTTTGCTGTGCTAGATCATGTAATGATAATCTAGTGACATCTATGACTTGATTTATGTGAAGGAAAAAAGTTGAATGCACCACCTGGTCTCTCTACCAAATATCACATATATGGTGCCATGCCACTCTCCACATCAATGACTGTCTGTATCCAGGTGAATAGTCTACTAAATAGACGATCCAGCCACTCTGTTGTTTGTGTCTGTGGAGGGACATCATGGTGCAGAAGAGGAATGGAGAAAGGAATTGAAACCACAGGAGCAACAGGAGTGAGGCTCTATGACTTACCCGACTGCCAGTGATATACCCTAGGATTTTTAGTCGTTACTCAGTGGATCTAGAAGGTTGAAGGCCTATCTTGAACATTCCACCATACATCTTGCAGCATTGTAAGGGAATTCTGAAGGGAGCAGCTCTAGCTCAAAAAGTATAAGAATATGGTGACAGGATATGACAGAACACGCAGCTTTGAGGAACCACACATATTGCATTGATCAACAAACCTCAACATGAGTACATGTAACCAAGAGCTGGAACGAATAAAGTACGTATTTCATTGTATGGTAAATGATACATCAGCAAAATTACAAATTGACCATAGCCTGCACTATGTGTACCTGCATACATGTACAACTCATAGCAAGCTTCCCGTGGACCTCTGTAGAATGTGTAGTCTATCGTCATCTACAGTCCATTTAGTGAAACTATATAAGGCTGGTGGCCAGCGATGGAGGTATACCTGTGTTAACTACATGGCTGTTATAGCAGTATGGAGACCACTGGAGAGCCTGACGGCATTTGAACACCTTATCAGAGCCTAGTCTGAAGCCTACTTGATATTCTGCTTGTAAGCCTCTTTCAGAGCCTCCTTCAGAGCCTGCTTGATGACTGCATAATAGTGTAATACTTGAAAGCTGCAGCTGAGATGCAAACATCATGAGGAGTTGAGTTTTCCTGGCGATGCATTTGGCTGATGAATATCCATGAGTTGTTGGAAGGTTTTACACAAATGTTGACGAACTGAATCTACTTGATTCAGTGCTTCTGGTACTATATTCACCATCACCAATACTATCATTATTGCTATCATCACCATAGCCATCATACCATTGACATTATTACTGCCAGCCCTGGACTGAATGTGCACACATACACCTCCAATCTGTAGGCTGCAGACAGCAGATTTTGCTAGAACATCTGAGTCCTAAGATCCAATTTTCTACTATTTCTGCCAAATCTTAAATTGTGATTGTCAATACTGTAACTATGAGACATTGCAAGACCTCATTGTGGTGGGCACAATAAAGATACGGTTCATACTTTAATATTGATTGACATTAAGATTTCTGCCACGATATACCCCCCACTACCCACTACCCATGATCTGCCTGCTGGGGCCTGGCGGCTGCAAAAATTGAAACTTGGAGGCATAGAGCCAAGTAGGTTGGGAGTGTATCATGTCATGCAATTGGGGACATACTTGAGAGCATGCTTGGAAGTATGCTTGAGAGCATCTTGAGAGCCTACATACAAGCATATATGGCTGCGAGTATACCATCATGTGCAGTCAGGAGCGTTGTCGAGAGCATGTTCTGAATAGTACTTCAGAATGTCCTGGGAGGTATACCTGGGAAAATACTTCCTGTGTACTTGGACGCTTCTTCAGGGCTTACCTAGGAGCATAAAGTCAGGGTGGCTCGGAATGTGTGATTCAGTAGAATTTGAAGCATACTTGAGATCGTACTCAAGTGTGTACTTAAGAACATCTTGAGAGCATACTTAAGAGCATGCAATGAAGTGTATTTGGCTGTATCATTGAATGCAGCATAATGTATAATATTTAGTAAACAACATTGTATATATATCATAGTAGTGTAGTCAGCATGTAGGTTAAGAGGAGCTCTTACTGCCATCCGTCAAATACACTATGGATTTAGATTCCAGAAACCACTTTTCTATGGGTTATACATTATATAATGTCATTTTTTTCAGTGTACCTATCTACATCTGAGTCTTCTAAATATATTCACTTGCAATCACCCAGTCCACCTCTGTTATTCCTGTGTAACACTGGGAGATCCACCCTAAGTCCTAATCAATACAAGCCCCCAATGACTTCCGGACTAGTAAAGAGAAGAATGATTAAAGCTTCACTCAGGATGCGTATAAGGATTATACTCAAGAATACCAGGTGACTGTTCCGTTCTCTGCTCCCGTACCATAGTATCGACATAAGAGTATCATTTTACGCTATCAATATACTGGAGTACACAATTCAAGAGTATCCTACTCAAGAGATCCTCTGAACTAACACACCATCGTGTTAGCCCTCAGACTCCCTTTGGACTCAAGAGTATTGGCCCAGCAACCACACATATACCAAGGACTGCCCGTCCTCAAGTGCAACGACTCCAAGTATCAACTTGTCTTATAAGAAACAGCAAAGTAGTTTTGCCTCAGCAGAAGGAGTAGTGCCGACTCAAGAGTATCCTTGAAACCTCCACGTTATCGGGCTGGTTCTTCGGACTCCAGAGGATCGTCTTGCTGTCTTCCCGATCAACGACTTGCTTTGATGAAGGTACTAAGAATTACCCAGTATAAAGAGTGATGGGGTTTATCCGTGAGATAGAACTGAAGAGGAAGGAACAACTCTGGACTCCAAAGGAGATGTATCCTCGTTGACTTCAATACAGAACTAATAGATAATACACGGGAATACAGTTAAGGCGTAACCTCCAGGTCGAGAAGGTCAGTAGGTATCTGTAGAGAATCTGAATGTAGATTGTATGTTCGATAGAACCGTTATCGATGTCCTTCCTCCATATCGGTATCGCTGATATATATCAGATGATCCACACCCTTAACAATCCTAAGACTGCCAAAGCCTGCTGTGGAGTTCTCATACGTGACTGCCTTTGTCATCCTTGTCCTTTTACCATTGATGGTTGAGTTCTAACTCTCATGAGTATTAAGTACGTCATCAAGGTAATGAGCTCGTATTGCGACACTATTGCTATTGGCGATACCTCGTATGAATGTGAGCTTATCTGAAGCCAATTATCAACTAATAGGTTTACGTCACCAAGAGCCAGTGAGAGTGCCCTCTCATATACCCACCGGGTACGTAACGGTTTAATGAATGCGGCAAACGACAGAACCCTTAATTTGACTATGCTCAATTGGAGCCAAATATACAGTATTCTGCAACTGAGCTGTTTTGCCACATATTGAACGGAGAGCGTCCCGTGCCACTCAGGACATATGAATCGTAAGTCCCATTCGTCCCAGACCAAGAAGGTGTGGTCGAAATAAGGGTTGATTCGTATAAGCCCATTCGGTAGACTGGGCTCCGATATATCAATCATTGGTTATTGACTTATCTCGTATATGACTCTGCATATCTCGAGATGTCATAATGGTTTGATGTTGATGACACCTCATCTCCCGTAGGACTAAATCATTGGAGCATGAGAGAATAGTATTTTGTTCGGCGTCTAAGAATAAGGTTTCCTGCCGATAAGGAATAGCCATTGACAATAGAGATCATACGACCAATGCCGACTTAAAGATAATACACATCTTAATTGCGCTCAGCTCGGTGTAAAGGGGTGGGGTCGGATGTAGGTGATATTGGTAACACTAATGTGATATCGGAAACAAGATAACAGGGGCTCGAAATTTGTATTGGGAAATCAAGCCAAGACAAGAGTCGAAGCTGTTTCAAAGTCGTTTCTTGCTTTACTATACAAGAGAACGAGTAAAGAGAGAAGAAAAGAAAATACTTGAACGCCAGCGACACTCTCTTTATATACAATTCGTCTGCCACCCTCGAACCATTCCCCATGCTTCGATGTACCATCCGAATCTTATCCCATGATGTTACACACCACCAACACAACTCATATCGTAACAACCACGCCATATCGTCCGATGTCGCAACACCTCAGACCACTTCTTTATCATACTAAATTATACCGCCACCATCAGGCAGCTTCCTCTGCGTCTCCCAACGTCTCCGTCTTTCCGTAACACAATTCCTTCCCCACCATCCAGAACTCCCGTCCATTATTCCCAAGTACCTCTATACAGTCTAATACCGTGGCACTCAATCGCTGTTGTTGGTCTGAGGATGTTAAGGTAGGGTAAGGATGATATTACCAATAGGTGAACAGATCCGGAAGGTTGATCCAATTAGGAAATCCGAGTGATATGTCATGAGGTCGGATTGAGTATCCATATTTGGATTATCGAGTGATCCTGTATGATCCCTGAAGTATACCTGTAACACCAAAGGCGTAACACCCTGTGTATTACAATCCCCCTACTGGGTTTCCATACCGATATAAGCAGGGAAGATAAGATATGGATGTTTCCACCACTCTGTTTAGACTCAACTCCATCTTCTACAGTGTACCCACTGTACAGATTCCAAGCGCACTAGTATATCTCTCCAACTCTCTGTAAGTTGGTACTATTTCTATGGCCAGAGCAAATATTGTCAGTTGAAAAGAAGCTTTCTCTGCAGCTATTTGAATTATTTGAAATCCAATGATGTCACCAAGTTTTGCTCTGATCACAACATGTTCTAGGGATGAAACATCCATAAATTGGTTGTATTTCACTTCCCAGTTGCCAATTTACTCCATTGCAAATTCTCCACATACTACTGTCAAAAAACATTACAATAAAAGTATTAATCCACAACTACTTACCCAATATTAAAAATATCATGAATGTCAACCTGGGATGTGAAAGCAGGTAGAGTTATATACATTTCATATATATCACACTTTGCTGTCAGAGTGCAACTTGCAGACTTAAATTGGTGGGTTGTTTTTAATTTGAGTTCTTGTGGTTTATACTTGCCACTATCAGCCACTCAGCCATTCAGCCACAGAATTCTGACCAATAAGAATCGAAAAAGACACATTCCATATGCTTATATGAATACAAGGTACGGTGGCGGCTTCGCCACCCTTTGGAGGCGCCCAGATAGATCTCTAGCCCAGCCAACCCAGAGTTGTCATTTTTAGCAGCTCCTATGTTTCCAGATGTATATGGCTCTAACATACTCCTAGAATTCAAATTTGTTAGATTATCTCTTGGCAGCTCCTAGTGATCTAAGTCTGGGTGAGTCTCTATTGTTTCTGTGGCTAGAGCAAGCATATTGGCAACTTGGAAGATGCCTTCCAGTGGGTAACTCCAATCAATTCAAGTTAATTTAAGTCCATGAGTTTTGCTCTGATCACAAAGTGTTCTATACATGAACTATGCATAAACAGATCCTCTTTCACTTCCTGGTCTCCAATTTACTATATCACTAATATTCATAGTGCAGCTGTAAAAAAATGCTCCAAAATGCTGTTGATTCACAATTTCTGACTCAATATAAGAGATATCATAAATCTAAGACTGGGAGGTGAAAGAGGACATAGTCCACATTTTGTGTGTAGGACATTTTGCAATCAGAGCCAAACACTTATTGGAATTAAAAGGGTAGGTCATTTGGGATCTGAGTTTAAGTGGTAGGTACTTGCCACAATCAGCCACTCAGCCACAGAATTATGACCAATCAGAATCAAAAATGACACATGTCGTGTCCTTATATGAATAAAATGTAGGATTAGATTTTCGGAAACCAATGAATCCATTCGCCCCGGTTGCGCGCGGTGGTTGGTGTACCGGCAGTTGTGAGAACAGGCCATCTATAATTGGAACTTAGAACAAATCGAAGCCAAAGATTCCCTTTTGTTTACAGTAAATTCCGAAGCATACCACTCGGTTTTAGTGCTATCCAATCCCCACAGAAGCGATCGAAACAGCAGGCACGGTGCTGTAACGAGGGCAGAGATACAGACGTGCCTCTGAACAGGGGTGAATTGAAACTTCCGTTTGTTCAAACGATAGTCAATGCGAAAAATCTTGAAAGGTGCTCAAAAGGAAAAATTACAGCAAAATGATGAGTCTTGGCAGAACCCAGATGACCACCTACAAACGACGGACCTGGTATCCTCGCTAAATTGCGAGAAATCATCGTGGGATTTGTTAAAGCGGATTGGTATTTTTAGTTTCCTTTGGTGTATGTGAGCTATCATCACTTCAGAAACCTAATTCAGCGCAGACAATGCAAAGTAAAACATTGCCTCAGCCATGATCAGCGTCTTGGGGTTTCTTTTTCCAAGTAGATGTACAAGAGAATTACGGATGATTGTTATACATATGCAAGAATTTAACTGCAATCCTATGAATGAACGAGGTCTCGATGCATGTCTTACTACTTACGAGCTTGTGCTTCTAGATGATAACGATCGCCCTCGTCTCCGATCGCCCTGTACTGTATTAGGTATCTGGATGGAATAACTTTTGTGGAGGGCGGTGCAAGATGCATGGGCTACCGAATACGCTGCACGACCGACAAATAGATGGATCCACCCAGATAACACGGTATATCGCCATGTCTCCCAAAAGCTTGTTCCGGGACACGAAGGACTATCAGCCCCTCCCCAACAGCTCTCCCCCGCTTTCCAACAGCATCGTATCTACGTCCAAATAATCAAGAATCGATGGCGAATGTCTCTGAAGCAGAAACTCTCTTGGACACTCCCTCCCGAATTTCCTGCGAAGAATCCGACAATAGCAAGCCATCAACAACAATGGCAAAGGAGAGCAGCGAGACCCGTGAAATTGTCTTCGACAAGCACAAACAACTTTGTCGAGACCTTATAGCGCTGTCCAAAAGGTTCTCGGCAACTTGTATTGCGATTATACTCCTTGTGGCCTGTCTATCAATTTTTTCTGGTCTTGGGACTTTGGGTAGGTAGGAGCAAAGAGGGTTCAATACCCTGGCAATTCTGTTCACTGGTATCATGAGCTTGGGTCTTGGATAATTAGTCGGACACTTGGGGTTCATGTTAAGGTGGCCCCTACTTACTAGAGAAACTTACGAAACGCAAGATGTAAAGTAAATCTCCTTCTCACCTTCTTCAATGAAGTTGGTGGCAAAGGAGTATCGCAGCGCACCTTCTAAACCCAGTTGCGTAGTGGTTAGACTCGCTCCTTTCATGATAGCTTACGGAATGTTAAGGTTGATTTAATCCTGGATATGACATTACCAACCGGTGCGTTGAGGTTAGTAGGTCGACACATACGGCGGAAATGGACTCGGACGTCATCGGTTGCTGCGGTATACGTTTTCGTCAATATCGCTGGCCGGCTTAGTGTGGCTATCTTTGGTTTGACGTTTAATTTGGCCGATAAGTTCGGAATTAACTTTCCAGTTTAGTTGACGGATTGGAACGCGATGGAGAGTGATCTGTGGATTGTGTTTTCGGATGATACCATCATCTCGAACATTACACATATTACATCCTTTGAACAAAGAAGCAATGGTAGGAACCTCCCTTTCAAAAGACGTGATACACCCTTAGACTAAAGCTTTGGCTCAGCTCTGCGCTTGTATGATCACGCCCAGATTGGACTAATGAACTTTGCGAAACAACTCAATTACTTCCTTACCTACAGCACTTACAGCAATGACAAATTGGGTTCCAGCCTCGACATTGAAGGTGTGAACCGCACGTTCATTGGTGACACTGTCGAATATTCTTATACGCTGAAGGTGTACAATGCCACAGCTGTAAATGTAACTATTCACTCTAATATAACGGTACATTCCTCATCTAGCTGCTCTGCAATCATAGTGAATGAGAGTGAAGTCTTTCACTGGGTTGACAACAGTAAGACAATTTTCGGTAGGTAGATTTCTTATTTTTCATTTGATTTAACCCTACGATTGGAGAATAACGCTAATACAAACATAGACCTTTCATCTCTGGGTACGCCTGATAATTATACCGAAACCTACCAATCACTCCTGGCAGGTGTTATCAATTACTATAGACTTTACGAACAGTACTCGGCATACAATATGTGGACAGCTTTTCCAAAACTAACTTATTTTAAGTCCGACTCAGCTCTAAGCCTTTTTCAGACTTGTGAGTAAACCATTTTGTGGCGGGTTTTCAGAAGCTGCTAACAATATTCCGGCAGATATTTTTGTCCCTAAGTACCCCTATAATAACACCTTCGTTTATGGTGAGCTTTGGAGCTGTCAGTCGCAATTGACAGATAGCCAATATAAGCCGGGAATTGGCGAATTTTATGGAATCCTAAATGAAAGAATTCTTTTCTATATCAAAAGCCTCCTGATATTCCCAACGGTGGCGGCTCAAGATAGCTATTCCACAAACGCACTGCCGTACTACGTGTATCGACAAACTATCAGCCGAGACAACCCTCTCTATGGATTAGAAAGTATCGCCTACGATCGTAATTCGACAAGGTGTAAGCTTTTCGTTGCTGCTCTGGCCGCAAGGCTACCAATTTTGGCTATCGCAGCTGCGGACGAGAAACTACGTAGGGTCAACAAGGACGGATCAAATAAAAAGCAGGAAGCATTTGTGCTCACAAATTTGGAGGTCAAAGGGGTAAAAGTCGCCGCCACGATTGGGGCTATTGTCTGCGGTCAGATCCTAGCAATCCTGGTAGTTCTCCATTACTGTCGAGATATTTCGTTAGCGACGATAGTTATTTGTCGACCGCGGGACTGTTGAGAACGACCAAGGAGAAGAAAGAGCGTAGTAGCCCAGGAACAGGGCTGCCATTGTCAGGATACCTCGAGTCATTGGAAGGCCAAATTAAACTAGACACGAAGAATATCGACAGAAAACTGAATCCCAAACGGCACCAGACTCGGAGCAGCCGTCAACCTTACTTCGCCCACATGTAACATGCCACTATATCATCATTATCATCAACCCAAGGGAATTAAAAGGACACTCATGCCCAGCATGCATACACACGTACTCAAAACCTCAGGAATACCACTAAAATACTGACCGGAAAAAAAAACGGAGATGTGCCTACCCTAGTCTGTCAGCCAGCTCTTGGTTAGCCCCAGCGGTAAAAAGTCGGCTGATAGACTAGCCCCATCCTGTCAGAACTACATGTTACCATTCTTCGTTAGCACCCCAATAATCCCGTAATGTAAACTGTCTGAGGATGTATAGTAGAGTACAGCAGTCTCAGGGTAGTTGCCATCTTCAAGGTGTTAAGAAATTAATCGGTAGTACCTACAGCCAATAAACCATTACCTGACCATCTGTCCTCCAAACCATTGGGGCTGCCCAACGTACTTATATTTGGACAGATTATGCCGCTAACTCATCTGGTAACCGTTTATGATAGTTGCAGCCCGCGACAGTTGTTAGATAGTTGTACGACAAGTAGTAGAAACCTCTATTTTTTTTATCTGGTAGCGTACGTATAGGAACGCGTGATAACTACATAAGTACTTAGTTAAGCGAAAAGTATGATTTATTGCTAAGCGCCACATAGAATACATAAGTACTTTAGCGGGGGTCCTCCGTTTCAGGTGAGGCTCATGTGAGGCCGGTAGACATCTATTAGCCTCACATGAGGGTGACTGAAATATCATGTTGATATGAGGATATTTGTTGGCTCATGGTAACCTCTCAAACTTATGACTTGTTAGACCGAGTCTTTGTAGAGTACGTCATCACGGACACCTCCGACAACACACCACACCACCTTTTAGTTTTGCCAAGACCGATTTTATCCAATCAAGTTTGACATCGCAAGAAAATTTTTGCTTCGGTTTTCAGTTGAACAAACTTCAACTGCTTAGAAGCAGCAAAAGATGAGTCTCTTTGGGGCTAAAAAATCGCTTACCTCTCTTAAGGACAGCCTTAAGAAGGCGAAGGAGAATTTGGATGCTAGGATGGCCGAGGAGTCTACCTCTGGAGCACCTAGTGAATCCAGCGGCATTGGGGAACAGATGAAGATCGCCAGGAACCTACAGGACCCGGACGGAACGGCCACCACTTCTGAGATAGCCAGGGAGGAGGTGGGAGAGGGTTTGGGAGAGGGACAGCCAGGGGCGGTTGTTTTGCCCAGGGAAGTTTACAATATGGAGGTTAGGATTCATAATGCCGAAGTGAGGGCAGCAGGACATCCGAGCCAGATTATGTTACAAATTACAGGGGAAGTGATATTTCCTTCCCATCACGTACACCGGTGCAGAGGGTTTCGACTCCTTCGCCATCTACGAGCTATGGAGGAAGCATTCGTGCTATGCCTCCTAGTGCACTACCCGAGGATCCTTTTTCGACCCCGAGGGCAAGTGCCGGAATTATTGCTCGCAAGTACATTCAGGTGGGGGAGAATGTCAGCCAACACGAGGAAAAAGAGGAGGGAATGGAGGAGACCCAGGGAGTCTACACACCCATTCCGAGAAAATTCGAATTTAGCGACAACAGCGACGCTAGCGATGAGGCGATGACAGAGGTGCAGTGGAGGGACGAGGAACCCTACATGACGCCAACGAAGAAGGGAAAAAAGCGCAATAAGGGGAAGGGATTTAAGAGGCCGGTAACGCCCGAACGACCAATTTCAAATATGCCGCAGACGCCAAGCAGGAGAAAGTTGGAGGCTGATTGGGCCAAGCCTGCAGAGGAGTTGATGAATCAGAATGAACCAGTTAATCAGGAGGACTTTATTGGTAAGTATCTTCGGAACACTAATGGGTTGGGGGATTTTATGGTTGGAAGAGAAGAGTAGGATGTGAAGTATGCGGAGTGGTGTGGCCAACAGGTGGAACACGTCGCAGCAAGACAGAATCATACTGACGCGGCAGTGATGAGCGCGAGCAAAATCAGTATGGAAATTAAAGAACAGGTGGAGCTGAGTCGGGAATATGACGAGGCTAGGGCGGAAAAGCTTGATGAAAGATTAAGCAAGATTCAGAAAAAAATTGGCCAAGATTGCACCGGTGAATATGGGCAAGACAATTGAAAATGCAATGAGTGATTGCATGGGAAAAATGGTGGATCAATTAACCGAGAGGGTGGTTAAGAGATTTGAGGACATGGCTGAGAAAAGCCGAGAGAAGGATGAAATCCAAAGGGGGAAACAGGTAGAAGCCACCCCTGAGGAGGAAGATATGAGCGACATTGAATTTGAGCCGGGAGCGAACTTTTCAGAGGAAGAAAATAGGAAGGTGGAAAGAGCGATCCGGGCTGAGATGGAGGTGGATGAGCAGGTGCTGGAGCAATCCAAGCATGCACCTGTGGTTCCACCTAGAGGAGTTAGTCAGGAGTTTCCGCGTCTGGAGGTGGAACAGGTTACGATTCTGAAAAAGAAGCCGGTGGTGCCAGCGGTGCCACAACAAAAGAAGAAGGAGGTGAAAAATCCGGAGGTAGAAAGGATACCAAAGGGACCAAAGGCAGGGGGAAAGAAGCCGGAGGTTAAGAAACCGAGTGAAAAGAAGCCGGAAGGAAAGAAACCGGAAGAAAAGAAGAATACTACGTGGGCGCAGCGAGCGGCGGCACCAGCGCCACCAAAGAAACAACCCGAACAACCACAGCAGCAGCAACGTCAAGGGGAAAACAAGAAGAAGGGGGATGGCTTCACTGAAGTGAAGAGGCAGCAACAGAAGAAAGAGGAGTTGAGGCCGGTCCCCCCAGGACAGAATTCGATGGAGAAGAGGAGAGTCACGTTTAAGAGGGATAATGGACTCCCACTTACTCAGAAGAAAGATTTGGACATTTCGTCGGAGGTGAATAGAGCACTTTTCGAGGCAAAAGTCCCACATTTTGTGCGCATTCAAGGAGTTACAAAAAATACTCGAGGATGCTTGTCAACAATTACCACCCCTGGAGCAACTGCCGAGATGCTGATTAGGTACAGGGAGATTGTGATTAGGGCGGCGAGAAAGGTGGATGCAGGAATTCTGGACATCGAGATGAATGAACTCTGGGAGAGGGTGAAGATGCATGGTGTTAACTTCGACAGATATTTGGGGAAGAAGACTGGAGGAGGACTGCAGAAGTTGAGGCAGGAATTGCAGGCTGAGAACCAGGGGGTGGTGTTGCCCCTCGCAATCAACTGGATTGGAGGACCAAAGGATGTGCAGAAGAAGAAGGCGGAGGGGAAGAAAGCATTCTCGGTGGTGTTTGCGGTCAAGGGAAGTAAGATGGCCGAAAAACTTTTCAAGGGAGAATTGAGGGCGGCAGGAGTAAAATATGATGTAGAGAAGTTTATGAATGCCGGACCGGATTCCTTCTGTTCAGTATGCAGCAGATGGGGACATGTTGAGGCGAAGTGTGGGGCTTTGAAGATGCCGGCTTGCATGTTGTGTGCAGGAAGACATTTGACTAAGGACCATAAGTGCAACGTTGTAGGTTGCAAAGCAAACGCAGGACAGAATTGTACTCATAACGTTGACAAATGCATCAACTGCAAGGGGAATCATATCGCGAAGGCCAATTGTTGCGTTAAGAAACAGGAGGTAATAAAGGTAGCGAGAGAAGAAAGGCGAACCTGGAAGGAGAGAGAAGGAGAACGCCAAAATGTGATGACAGATCAACAAAAGAAGCCGGAACAGACTGAGGATGGGGGACCGTCAACAGCAGAAGCGGAAAAGAAAGCTCAGAATGACGAGCAGACAGAAAAGGAGTCGGAAGTACAAGTTGTTTCGACACAAGTGACGACCGAGCCAAGCTCCAACGCAGGGATCCCAGAAACCCCCATGAAGTCATGGTGAAGTGTATTATGCATAATTGTGGAAGGGGGTATTAGGCGACGATGATTGCGTTGGAAAAGGGAATTGTAATGATACATGAACCGGTGGTGGAGAAGGAGGGATACAACATCAGTCACCCAGGATATAGGTTGGTTAGGGGAGGAAGAACAATGACCGCGATAAGAAGAGATACGCACCTGGAGTTTTCGGAAGTGGATATGGGGGGAGACGGAGATGTAGAGGTGTTTAATATTAGATATCCCTCGGGGAGAGAAATGAGATTGGTGAACGTGTACGATCAGCTGAGGCAGGTGGAGGGAGTGAGAAGCCAAGGGAGACCGGCACGGACAGCAACATGGAGTGAGATTATCGGGCGGAACAAGATCCTGTTAGGAGGAGATTGGAATGCTCACAGTGACAGATGGGATCCGGAATGCCCACCAAAAAGAAATGAAGTCTTTCTAATGAATCTTATGGATGAGTATGAATTGACTGATGTTACCGATGGGGAAGCAACCCATACAAGCACAAGAAATTGCGAAATTTCGAGATCACTAATAGATTTCTTCATAACGAAAGCCGAGATGGTCGACAATTTGGAGATAGCTACAGATTTGCCAACTACTTCGGATCACGCGATTGTGTGTGCCCACCTAAGATGGGACGAAGGGGAAGGAGCCAAAATAATGAGGAAGGTTACAGGATGGGATATCAATGGGCTCAAGTCGGAGGAGGAAAAAGAAAATTATGAAAATGCCAAAAAATATTGGAAGGACAAGAGCTCAAAGAGACCAGTGTGGACCGAGGAAAGCAGTGGAGAAGAATTACAGAAGGAAGCTGAGTGGATACAGCGAAATTTTGTTAATCATCTCAATAGGTGCTGCAAGAAAGTAAAAGTTTGCGCGAGATCCAAAAGGTGGTGGAATGAGGCGATCGCAGAAAATAGAAAAATTTTGGGCTCGCTAAAGAGAGCTAGAAGAAGGGGGGAAGCGACGCAGCAACAGGTTAAGAAGCAGCGGAGCAACGTCCGAAGAATAATCTGACAATCGAAAATGAAGATGTGGCAAGATTTTTTATCTTCGGCTACCAAGGATCAGGTATGGCAGGCTCTGAGGTATACGAAACCGGGGGGCCAGCAAACGACGAAAGCCTTGAAATCCAGGGATGGAGTAGTGGCGGAATCCTGGGAGGATAAGGCGGATTTGATTAAAGAGGAAGCATTCCCAAAGCCTCTGAAGGGTGTGGATAGGAAGGCCCAAAAAGAGGGAGGAGGAATGTGGAAGAAAATTACTGATGAGGACATCCAAGTGGCTCTGTTCGATCAATCAGTTAAGAAGGCTGCTGGTCCAGATAGACTGGGGTTTAAGGCGATCAGGTTATTGTGGGAGTGGGATGCTTTGAGAATAATTGCGATCATCAAAATGACATTTAGGTTAGGGATACACCCACGAGTTTGGAAGGAAGCGAAGGGGGTGGTTATATCGAAGCCGAATAAGCCAGATTACGGAGTCGCCAAGGCATATAGGGTGATTACGTTGTTGAATTGTCTGGGAAAAGTGGTTGAGAAGGTAGCAGCAAACGCAATAGCAGATGAGTGTGAGCGAAGGCAGTTACTTCATGACGGACAGTTTCGATGCAGAAAGAGAAGGTCAGCAATAGTTGCGGTTGGAAGGTTGATGAAGAGAGTTGAAGAAGTGTGGGGGAGGGGGAATACCGCGGCAGTGCTGTTGATGGATGTCAAGGGAGCCTTTCCACATGTGGCAAAGGGGAATTTGATAAAAAGAATGGAAGAAATGGGGTTTGAAGCCAATGTGGTGAGGTGGGTGGAAAGCTTTATGGAAGAAAGAAAAGTAATTATGTCGATGGATGGGAATGAGGGAGACAGCATGGATGTGGAAACGGGAGTTCCGCAGGGGTCGCCAGTGTCGCCAGTACTTTTCATTATATACCTTTCGGGGTTGTTCAGTAGAGTTGAAGAAAAAGAGAAAGAGTGCGGAAGTGAAGGTATATCTTTTGTCGATGATGTGGCATGGGTGGTGGAAGGTGGAGATGTGGGGGAATGCACACAACGACTAGAGGGATACGCCAAAGAAGCACAGATTTGGGCGAAGGAAAACGCCTGTCAGTTTGATATTGAAAAAACCGAAGCGATTTTGATTACTCGAAAGAGAAACAATAAGGAACCGAAGATGAAGGCCAAGTTAAGGGTCGGGAATCATGAGGTTCAATACAATAAAGAAGCAACAAGGTGGTTGGGGGTATGGCTGGATAGTATGCTTACCCTGAATGATCATACGAAAAAGATTTTTGCAAAGGCAAGAAGAGCTCAGAATAGGGTGCGATCCTTGATGGTGACGAAAGGATTAAGCCTGGAAGGATGCCAAAGGATTCAAGTCACCGCAGTACAGGCCGTTGCTTTATACAGAGCTGAGTTGTGCTGGAAGGGACAGAAAAATAAAGCGCAAGAGGTACAACAGATATTGAACGAACAAGGCAGAAGGGTAACCGGATGCTTTAGGACGACACCTCAAGGAGCTTTAATGAATAATGCCGGACTTAGGCTGGCAAATGCGATTCTTAATAACCGGGTTAGGCGTTATAAGATGAGGCAGATGATGATGCCCGATGCCGCAGGCGGATGGAGAATGATAGAAACGGAAGGAAATGTGGTACAAAGGGTGGAGGGGATTGATGAGTTGATCCTGGAGGATTACCCCCTTGAGAGGAGAAGATATGAGGGGACCACGTTACCGGAAGTTAAGAAGAGGCTGAAAGGCCAGGTGATAATTCAGGACGAAGAACAGGCGCTGAAAGAGGCGAAAGAAAAGAGAGAGGGCCTTGTTCTTTGGACTGATGGATCGAGAAAAGAGGATGAGTGGGTAGGGTGTGCAGTGGTATGGAAAGAGGAGAGGTGGAATAAGAGGAGGGTACACCTAGGCCGACAGAAGGAAGCGTTTGACGCAGAGATGTATGCCATGTCGGAAGCAGTAAAAATTGCGGATGAGATTGGCGAGGAAAAAGAAGCGAGGAGGGTTACGATTTTGACGGACTCCAAAGCAACTTTAAGAAGAATACAATCAGACGAACCAGGACCAGGACAGGTGCTAGCATTGCGAACGATGAATTGGAAAAGCCAGTTGCTGAAGAAAAATATCCAGGTGGAGTACCGGTGGGTACCTACCCATAAGGGAATTGAAGGCAACAAAGAAGCAGACCTACAAGCAACAAAGGCGGCATATAAGCATTGCGGAAGTTATACCGAAACGCAAAATCCATTATCTCTTTTGAATTATATATCTTTTGCTCATATCGGCCGATGGTTAACGGAGGCGAAATGGTAGGAAAGTAAGAAAGAAATAAAAGAGATGTGAAAGAAATCGAAGCACAGTTACCAGAATGATATGGTGAAGAGGGGGGGTAATGGTGCGGTGATGACATCCCGAAAATCGATTGCGGCAAGGTTTTATCAACTCAAGACAGAGCATGCTCTTATGGGGAAATATTTAATGCGCATCGGAAAAAGACGAGATATGAAATGCTGGTGGTGTGGGCACGAATATCAGATAAGAGACCACCTTTTTAAGTGGTGTGAAAGAGGGAAACAAGAACAGAAGCGGCTTTGGGTTTACAGGCAAGAGGGGGAAGAGGGGTATGAAGGGATTGAAAAAGTGATGAAAAAGCCGAAGATTAGTTTGCCGATGTCTCTTGTTTTTGCGGAGGAAAAATGTTCACGGGCACTGTTAGATTTTCTTAATTTGACAGATGTTGGCAGAATTAGCGGAGTGGTGGAGGAGGCAGAGAACTCAGATCACGAGGAGTCGAGTGATGGGGGGGTGTAAATGTTGATGTTCTTTTTTGGTGGTTTCTTTTGTTTTGGGTAAGAGGACTCGCGACTTTGCTTTTGTTTCTTTATGTTACGAAGGAAGCAGAGAGGAAATATGTATGGGATATGCCATGGCCGCTAGCGGCCGAATGCAATATGATTACAAACAAACAACTACGTCATCATGTGGCTGTGAGTTAGGGCTGGTAGCCACTATATAGGCTACATGTCATCTTAGACTTAGACTCAATCAATCAATCGTCTCGACGCGCCACCCTACAACAGGTTATGAGCCCGGGCGCGACCACGATCCGGATACCATTTTCGACAACTATCAAGAGATAACAGTCGAATCGCGAACCTTCATACGAGCGAGGCCGCAGGGTCCCGGATGCGTTGCGAATGCATCCGGGATCAGGACACCCTACGGACTCAGGACGACGATTCCACGATTCAAAGGACTCAGATTCCTCTTCTCGACAAAATCTCACTGAACATCTTAGAGGGCTTAGATGGCTGCGATGGCTGCGGTCATGAGTTCTATGGGTATATGAGATTACGGCAACTGAACGATACGTCGACAGGACACGTTCGGGACGAGTACAGAGAGCAGTTTAGCAGGAGTTTGGGTCAACATCGTGTCAACACTCTCAGAGGAGCTCGGATCAACACCCTCGGAGGAGCTCAGATCAACACCCTGGGAGGAGTTCGGGTCAACATCGGCATCATCAGGATGAGTTCGGGTCAATATCGTGTCTACACCCTTGGATGAATTCGGGTCAACATCGGAATCTGTTCAAAGCGATTTCGTAACAGGTCAACCGGTGGCAAAGCCAACCAGATCGACATACAGTATGGTATTTGAATAGTCTATAAGAAGTGGGCGGGTAATGGACCGCGGATACTTGGGAGATGTTGGCAGACACACACGAAACCCCCGGGGAGCGCTGCAATTGGTCCGCCAGAGGAATGCGCTGGGTGTGTGATTTGTGACACCAGACTCGAGAGACCGGCGGTGGCAATTGTGGCCATGAATCCAAGAAGTCTGTGGACTCCTCTACTGTGAGGACGAGGAAGCTTTGTTAGCTGTACAGTGTGTATTGTACCTTCACCCTAAACATTCAATGATGACAACCCCTCCTCCACCCGGGAGACTGAGTACGGGGATCCACGATCTACGGGAATGAGTTTCCTAGGGCTAGCTGAGACGGAAGAGCGACCTTTGGAGAAGCGTCTCCAATTCGAATTGCAGCTATGGAGAATCGTCTCCAATTTCGACACCAACACCAACACCAACACCAACACCAACACCAACACCAACACCAACACCAACACCAACACCAACACCAACACATACTCGACTACACGAGCATCCGGAACGGAACCGGTTATGATCAACACTTCCGCTTCGTTTGTCGAGCAGAAGTCCACATCGCCACGGAGAAGCGTCTCCAATTTCGACACGACACCGACACCGACAGCACAACCCATGATTGGGACCGAGAGGCTGCATACGAGAATCAACGATGCTCCAGCTGGTTGGAGCGGTACCTTCAATACAGTTCTTCAGTGCAATACCGATCACGATACAATAGGACTGTGTGTCACCTGTTAGGGGTTTTCTCCTGACAGCGGTAATGATACATGTTGATCGGACAGCAAGTACACGTGACTACCATTCGGAAGTGGGCTTATTAGTCACGAAGCAAAACACCTTCTTGCAGAGCGAAACATGATATTAGTCAGACGGCCTTTAGCGGGGTTACATCTGAACCGTATGTAATGATTTGATAAGAGCAGTCTTATCAAGCGGATTCGCAAGATGATGCAATTATGTCGCCATAACCGGGATGTGAAAAACCATCAGCGGTGCGCATGATTATACATTACACCTACTACACCTTGATAGCGGGACAACACATCATAATGGTGTGCAGCACGCGTTATGCAATATGCGAGTACGAGGGATCGTCGCACCTTATCTCTCAGAGATAGGGAACAATGCGCGCACTCCCCGGATCACGGAAGTCCGGATCCTAAGCATGCAGTGCATGAGGGATTAATGGCATTGGCTGAAGATATGAGGCCTGAAGCGACCCTGCTCATTGGTTTGAGTTAGTATGCATCGTAACCCGAAAAGAGTGTCATAATCTACGTTGGCAGAGTATCGGTTGGTCGCCGACATAAACCTCTGACGCAATGCTGAATAGCCAAATTGGTATGGTGAGGCATTAATATCCTCGAGATATTATTACGTTGCGATAAAGCGCTGATCAGTCTATATGACGTCAGACATTCCAACTACTGAACAAACGATAAGCAAGATGTCAAAGTTGAAGTATGAGTTGTCATACGATGCGTTTGATATCATGACATGATGATGGCCTCATACGAAGAGCGTAACGCTTTGAAACCAATCATGCATGCACACGATAACCTTGAGGGAATTCGTGGCAAGTCTCGGGACGGTCTCCCGGGATAAGCTATCAAGCAAATCCGTTGTCATAGTCAGTGGAATGGCGGCCAAACTTGAGCCAGCTAAAGACTATAAAAAACTCGCATTGTCTCTCCGACAATGAAAGAAACAAGCTCGAGCAGCAAACAGTCAGAAACCTACCAGCGAAAGAAGACCTTTATTTATTATTGAGTTTTTATGATACCTATATCTATTTTAAAAATCTATTAGCTTTTTGTAGCGGCAGCCCCGCAGCTTAAGTATTCCCCTACGCTTTATGACTATTACTTTCGACAACGACAAGGACGCAATAGTTTACGCCCTTGAGAAGTTAATATCATTTAGCAGAGAAAATTGTTATCTCTTTGTTGCTCAGTGCATTTGGTGGATAGCTGGGATCTTTGGGATAACCGAAGACTTGGTGATTCATATCGATAAGCTCGCGATAAGACGAAGGATAGGTCTGCGACAGATATCCAGCACGCCAAGAGATATCGCTAGAGACATTAGCGATCAGCCTGCAAATAACTTGCTGTCAGTCTCGGACAAAAAGGATAATTGCGACCCATTACGGCGAACTAGAAAAGGACGCATTAATCCTTTACCGCAAACGAAAAAACAACTTAAGCAGGCTAGGAAAGCGAAAGCCAGACAGGTTCAATAACGAACGAATAACTGAAAACCAAGCTCGCCAAACATACGCGAGAAGGGTATTAGTAATTTTAGGAAAAATAGGATTTACGGCTGTACTAGTACCTATACTTGGCGCCTAAGTACCCCCGTAACATCACCTTCGGAGGAGTGGCTGACTGGAAGTCAAGACAGTTGAAGCCGACAGCACAATCGACTACCGAGTTTACGAATAGGCCATGATTAACGCCTCCAATGGCATGAGCGGGAGAATGGTCATTTGGGAGGAGCTCAGGGCATGGCATGGTTTGGCTTCTGTCTTCTGTCTTCTGTTTGTTTTCTGTCTGTTTTTTCAATGGATTAGTGTTTGACAAACGTGATAACGCCCTGGAGGAGTGTTAGACCGAGTCTTTGTAGAGTACATCATCACATGGCTGTGGGTTAGGGCTGGCAGCCACTATATAGGCTACGTGTCATCTTAGACTTAGACTCAATCAATCAATCGTCTCGACGCGCCACCATACAACATGACTATCCTGCCACTGTCACTCACACAAATCATTCAGGCAGATTTGACACCATTGCAGTGGACTGCAATGGTGACAGTTGAGACACTATCCTCAGTTGAAATTTTCATGCCACAGTAACTAGTCAGGTAGGAGATTTTAAGTATTCTCACAATCAGCATTTTGGAGATTCTTGTGCAATGCTGCAAAAACTAAAAACCCTCTACCTTCACAGCCAAATAAATCATTACATAGCATGTATTCTGTGATGGGGTTGTCACTTCTTGGAGTTACTTTTAGCTCTACAATTATTTCCCACTGCACCTGTGATTTTGGACCTGCAGATGTGCATGGGGTGGCAATGGCAGTGGCAGTAGCAGCAGAATTCTGGTGATGATGGTGGTGATAGTGCACATGGTGATGGTGATGGTGATGGTGATGATGGTTGTCATGGGCCTACAGGCCACAGTAAAGGTGTATGCCCCATGACCCCACCCGGCGCTTGAAGCGCGGCTGTGAGAGCAGCTACTGAAATCCTGTCAGGATTCTGATGTGAGCCTGGCAGGCATGACAGACTTCTAGGAGTGCCATGGTTGCAGCTGGCTGCAACCGCTGCATATCTATCTGGTATCAACTGTGCTAGTACTGTCATGAGTATGCAAAATCAAATCAAAGTGAATGCAAGATCAACCTCATATGCACCTCATATGAGCCTCCCCTGAAACGGAGGACCCCCGCTAAAGTACGTCAATCATTCAATGCTTAATCTAAATCCTAACCGCTTTCGTGACTGCAGCTACTTAGGCCGTCGCGTGTTCTGAGTGCGCGCCCGCATACCCGAACCAACTAAGAGGGGTTACATGCTGCGAGATTGTTCTGTGGTGGCCAGGCCCCACCATTATTTTACGCATAAGCTCCCATGTACTGGTGCCTTATGAATATGTGCCCATCAGAATACACTTGATTATCCGAACTCCTAAGTCACGAATCAGTCATGAACCTGCGTTATAATGGGCACGCATTAGACCTATACTTCAGAGTATTTATAGTCACTAAGACTTTGAAGCTATACAATATTACACTGCCAGATTATCCTATTTCCATGGGGTTGAGAACGTGAAACACTTTATGAGATAATTAAGGTACGAATTGGCGTTTAAAGAACCGGAGATTCAAGTCCATCCACACGAAAGCTGAGTTAACCATCGCTATTGTGCTGAACCTGCGGGTGAGAACCCCTAATGACGCTGAGATGAATGAAATCCAATAAATCCAGCTCGCAGTCAGCAACGATGCAAACTTCATGAATTCTTACTCGATACACTAGAACAAGCAAATGTTGCTATAGTACTTAGGGGAGAACCGTGTGTTTATTCTATGATACGGTGAAGAGAAGGAGAGAAGGAGAAGGGCTCGATTTATATACAGAGAATTATGAGAGAAAACTTTGATGCTTCGCCACTCTTGAGTCACTCGCCACTGGATATGTAACAGCAAAGGTACATGGACTTATTTTTTGCTCTTAATTACCGGCATGGCTAATGACAGATGACGCCTGAACGTCATCTGTTAGCTCTGTGCGGGTGCAGTACTGAAAGATGAGGCCCATAGGATCGGCCATTTTTGGTACGCAGCTTGAATGGTGACATTGGACCTATGTCAAATGCAGATCATTCTTTCAAACTTCGCTCCTGCCGTTCTCTCCATTAGTATGAGGTATGAGGTATGCATGCTACTTTGTAGAGCATTGCAAAAGCTTAAAGTCTAATTGGTGACTATGCTGATATTAACTAAGTGTCAGTAAGTAGAAGAATAGTTTAGATTCTAAGGCGATGCTATTTCATAGTCTCGGAGTGTGGTTGAGGGGTCCGAGACTAGCTATTTCATCTCATGATCCGCTCCTTTTGTGATAGTGTGAACCCCGCCTCTTCCGGACTCATTATTCTACAGGCCTCATGAACCCCGGTTGCAACATCACCACCCACCCCGCCTGTCTGGGACGCTTAGTCGACAAAAATCCAGTTTATTTCAGCTTTTTCCCAACACTCTTCCTTCCTTCCTTTTCTTACTCCTTGAATTTCGTTACCTTTAAAGTCCATCCGGACCCCCACACCCAATCCATCTCCACCCAACTTCCGTTCCATCTCCTCTTAACTTCCTGCTATCAAACACTTCCCTCTGTCATCAAAGCGGTATTTAGCATTCAGGACCATCGCTAAAAGTTTAAGCGCGTCTAGAGGAATGACGCGTCGTCTACCGAGCCCCAGGATGGGGTTCGGTCGCGGATAATAATAATAGCAAAGGATCGAGTAACCTCAGTCGGAGAGTAATATGGAACTGGCTGCGTCTATGTGCGCCTAGAACTCACCCTCTTGACAACGACCAGTAACTTCCTTGCGACAAATAAGCAACTTCTCAACGTATATGTTCTTCGACGAGACGTCTATGCTTGGGAGTCTGGTTCTTGGTACCTGTCTGATGGCACCAAGCAGAAGAGGGTGAGGGTGGTAGAGTTCCAGTTCCCTCTGGAGGTGCAAGTGCTCCTTGTATGATTCTACCTTCTTACACCTGTTTCCGATATCGCGGTCGCTAACTTTTTCTAGATGGAAGTGCATTTAAGGGCCTTCCCGAAGCCCCCCAAACTGGGGAACGTGGTTTCGACTGCGCGATACTTGCGGGGAGAAGTGGCGAAGTATTGACGACGCCACCGTGCTTGAAGCTGAGAAGTGGTATGAGGACCACCAGAAGTCGTCGTGCGAAATGATTACTGATTCTTGCAGACTCCAATTCTACTCTAAAGGGTGAATTCGAGACAACATCGAGAATTCAAACCTGAACACCAACGACAGTAAGTTATCCTTGCTTTTCAGTATCACTGGCTCTAAACAACTATCCTTAACTATCTCTTTTTCTTCCTCTAGTAATGATCATTTCGGCAAACTGCTACGTCAACACCATCAACAAACTAAGCAAGCAGCGGGCAATGCGGGCCATCATCGTGCAGCCTGATTAGTTTGTGGGTCAACGCACTCAGGATCAACGCACTCATGCACACCAATACCGACGAACCCTTTGAAGGGCCCGAGACGGTGGTTTGCATCAGATAGGATCGCTTTGGTCGCATAAAAGTATTCGTTTCAGGCTAGGTTTGATCATCTCTCTTCACAAAACCAGCAACAACCGACAACTTCTTCGCATCAATATTCAATAACTTCTATCTTCTTGTTGCGACTTTGACTACACAATGGGCTGGAAGTGATTTGGATGTGGTGACAGCAGCCTTGTTTCTGCCATGTACTTCAGCAGCTGCGGTATACAGTAAGTTTTGTCCCAATCATGTTCGGCCATTACTAACCATGTTTGTAGTGGCTACACCCAAGGTCAAAAATGAGCTTGAGGTTGGGATTGAGCCCAAGTCCTCCTGAACTGGGAACTTTAAGATCTCTCAAACCGGCTGCTGATGTAGAGCCAACTGACACAGCGAGCAACGTTCCACATCTGGTGGCTTGACCATACGTGTCTAGCCTGGCCCCCAAGGCTTAGCTATGCCTGGGCCGAATCTCACCACAGACGTTAGTAAGTTTTTCTTCCTCCATACAATCGGTTCCTCCTTCATCGCTAACACTCCTCTTTCTAGTGATAACTGTTGCTGCGAGGCTGCTGCTATCCAATACAAGGATGAGGCAAGAGATAGGCTTCACTCAATTAATTTCAAAAAGGGAGGAAGATTATCTCCTCATGAATCTTGGAAGGCGGTGGAGAGTAGGTAGGTACCATCGCCCACCCGCGAAGAACACATACTAACGGCTCCAAGGTTTCTTGAAGCAGCGGTCCTATCGGGACAACCAGATGATTGGGTGTGGTCGACGGCCAACTCAGATCAAACTCACTACCAATGATGGTGAGTTATCCAACTTATTAATCCTACAATCTCATGAACTGACAGTGATAGGCGGTTGCATGAACCCGATGGTACTGATGTTACGCCTACTGCCAAAAACGGGCATCCTGGTGTTACCACCCCATCCGACTGGAAGCGGGTTCGCTTCTTCACCCCAGGATATTGTCCTTTTTAATGCCACTGCGAATAAATTCATGGCCTCACTTGATGCAGCGATGTTCACTATTTGGTAGTGCATTAGGGGGAATTATTACAGGAGATGTCAGTAGCAAGACGGTCGCAACAGCAGTTACCAGCAGCACTTCATGGGTTGAGGTGAGAGGCAGGATTCATTCCCCAACATCAGCGGCCACATTTTCACCAATGCAATTGAGAGGTCCTCCAAGGAGTTGTAGCGGTAGTAGTTGGATGGATGACCACCAAACAACGGCAACGCCGTAGCCATAAAGGGATATGCACCGCCCCAGGTTCAGGTCTCGTCTGGTTTCCGGAAACCCATTCGACTGGGTGTCGACTTTGGAATCTTGATACATTTGTGCTGTCCTTGGTAAGTTTTCTTTTCCCTTCTTTTCCCAGAAGTTTACTAATTCCACTTAGATCGTAATACACCTGGAAGCGCAAGAGGATAATAGGAGCTTGCAGTCTGAGTCAGAGAGAACATGATCCCCATCTATCTCCACAGCCGTCAGGAGCTGCTTGAGAGGCATGACCGTCAACGAAGGAGATACCAGGAGCCGCCCGACCGCCGCGATAGGCGGAGGAATTGGATAGCCAGCATAGCGGAGAGTGGGGTCACAGACAACGTCGGCGACAAGATGTCTTTAACCTCAACGACAGCGTTTACCAACAACCCGGACAACAAACATCGCCTTCAAGATTCCAAGTCTACCCTCCGCTGTGTTAATCAACGAGGCAGTACCGATAATCTCGGCCTCAGCATCTTGTATCGTCTCAAGTGCCTTGTGGTCATGCGAGCGTGATACCGACTCACGAGGTTTTGGTACCGCTCAGCGGGATACAAGAAATGTTGGTGGCAAGTTATCTACAAAGCAGCCCGGGCAACAGTTCCCGCCTAAAGATTCCAAATCTGCAGCTGCACCCTCCTCGCCATAGATTCCCAATTCTTGCGTTAATCAACGTAGCTGTCTTAACAAACTTCGCATCGTCTATCGCCTCAAGTTCCCGGTGGCTCTACAGGACCCAAGCGAGAGCGGTGCTGACTCTTAGAGGAGATTTGGTACCGCTTAGCGGGTGATATGGAATGTCTACAATAATAGCCCGGGCAACAGTTCCCGTCCCAAGGGTTCCCAAATCCGCAGCTACGCCCCACTGGGCACAACATCGGTCTTCTTCAGCAGCTACTGACGATTGGGGAGTGTTTTGCATAGCACGGTTACCAACAACCCCAACAAAACCCGCCATTGTACCAAGCGGGAAAGACATACAGTGGCTTTGGGTAGTGCTTGTGGGCACAGCTAGTTCACGCCGCAAGGATTCCCAAATCCGCAGTAGCAAGGCACCTGCCCACTAAAGTATCCGAGCGGGATCTGACCTTTTAAAACTACCTGCTTTTGGGGGGTTTGAATAAGACCCTCTATCGGCCTCCTGATCCGATAATATTCACCACATCTCTTCTTAACCATTCAATAGCAGCCTGAAATACACCGGTCACCTCTATCTCTTTTGACACGTCATCTTCAGCTGCCAACAGTGTACTGTGTCTTCGGAACAAATACGGATTAGGGAGAGGGTAATGTAGATGTCTTGCCGAGCCGCACCTTAGTTGGGTCTCCATCACGGCAATTACATCATCACCCCCATTATCATTTGATGAGTTGTGGCAGAAGATCAAGGCGATAGCGGGGGTGATGGGGGTGGCTGGACCAAGTGGGTGTAGCTGTTTCTGTTTTCATTTTGTACAATGTTTTTACGAGCGCATGTCATGAGATGAGGCGAATGGTGGATTGGGTTTAGTGGTTGGCAGGTGTCAACGTCGCTCGTACACTAGCTATACGTCTAATTGAACCTCCATCCTCACAACGGTGCCGGAGACTTAAACGATGAAGAGCTTAAACCAAATAGAGAATGTAATCGATGCTTGCTTTGGACAGTGTGCCGGGGTGGGGCGGGATCTACACGTGTTGCCGTAGAGTGGGTTTAGGTAGAAGGGTGCAATTAGTTGGTTTAGGGCATAGGGTGAGGGCTATGTCGCGTGATTATTACACACTAGTGGAGGGTTGATACGAGCAAGCCTCACTTCCGTCAATGACACTGCCCTTACGCGAAATCCGAAGACGAAGACAAACCGGTTTACTCACTCCCTCCACAACCGGAAGATAGCACAAGAATTCGGTTCGAAACGACTGTAACAAGTCGGCGTAACGGCACTCGTGAGGATCGCAACCGAACGATCGTAACCGTAGCATCAGTCTTTTTTCCGATATTTAGAGATTCTCTCGGACTTCTTAAGACTTCTCGGCCTGCTCCTTTTAATCTACAGATATCTTGAAGACTCCGCTCTAGGAACCGGTTTGAGCAAATCCTAACTAGCTATCCGATCGGCGAGCTAGACAAGTTAAAGCTTCATCTGCTGATTACAATTGTGACTCTTCGTAAGAGTTCTTCGTCCATCAGGTTGATTATAGAATTCTAACGCCTCCCACTCCACGCAGCACGCATTAATAACCCACAAACTGCAGCTGGGGATCTACACTCGCCATTCCATCTGTGAAGTGAGCTGTACGGCTGCCTTCCTTTTCCATACTCAGATTCGTCTTCTCAAGATCATCGAAACCAAGCCCGCTTTGATTTGGGATATCGCAGGAACTGGATTTGGAGGTTTCGGGACTCTAATGTCCATTCTCAAAAGGGCGTACGCAGTCGCCATCAACTTTAAAGACACTTCAGAACTGGCGAAGTGTGGTACCGTTATAAATTCCTACTCATGTGAAAACGCACCGTGCAGACATTGACGGAGGGAAAAAATACAATATATGGAGGAAGATCGGATCACTTTAAGGGTAACTTGACCTCCCTGGGTAAGAATCTAATCGTGTTGTGAAATACTCAAAAATATGAGTGGAGGTACCCACTCAGTCAAATAGAACGTAGTCGACAGAGGGGTTTCAAGGAGAAGGCTCTTGATGATCGTCTTTGAGACGGAGGAGTCTTCGAATTGTGGGACCCTCCCGATGATAGTTTTCGAGACAGACAAGGCGTTCGCGCCTTACACTACGAAACCCTTTTAGAAATTTTAGTGAATAAGAGTCATGCTTGAGACGTCATGCCCATCACTATCGCCATAGATGTAGGCCCAGGGCTTTGCTAATCATTGGGGTGGATACTCACAGCTAGAGTAATCAGGATTATGATTAGGGTAGCTGCGGGTGTTACCATCGAACGCTGCAGACTGAGTTCGACGCACATGCCCTGAGTGCTGGTATGGGACGAACCGTTGCTAAGGTCAAGTATATTTGAATAGGCTATTTTGAGCACGGAAATGAGTACAGGTTGCCACCAGGATGGTGAAAGCGGGCTTTTAGTACTTAATGAACTGCCAAGATTGGGGGCAGAAATTCAGAGTGTTTATTTTCATCTTGTTGTCTGTTCCGTTCAATAGAGTAGACGACATGTGCCCGTTCTCAGGCCGCAGTGACTCGTTCACAAAGTTTGTGAGATTGAAGAACTCTGTATACTTTTTTCATCGGCTTCCGAGTCAAAGCTGCATCCGGCTGGGACACATTCACTCCTCACCAGTTGGTAGTGGTGGAAAATCTTGAATATAACCGATAGCACGTGTGCTATATTGGAAAAGAAACCGACTACTCGTTCATATCAAAAGTTCCCTGACACCCCATTTCAGGCAACAATTCGAGACATTGTTTGAGGTATCAACTGCATTTGGTCAGAATAATCAATCATGAAAATTTGGCATGGACTCATTTTATTTTTATGGCGAGTAATCTAATCTAATCAATCTAGACATTGTCCAGGAACTTTTGATATTTACAAGTGCATTCCCGTAGCAAAAGGCTTCGTAACCAAGCACCCCATGAACACTAAAATGGCGATTTCACAACAACCACATAATAGAGAGAGCTGTAATTGAAAAGATAAGTCCTTTATATTATGGAGAAAAGATGATATACTGCTTAAAAAAAATCGCATATTGTAGTACTCTTATAGCACTCCACCCACCTGGCTGCTCTTTCCAAGTCACCTGAACCCACCTCGCAACACCACAACCACAGCCTCATTGTAAATAAATAGTATATAGCCTTTTCACCGAAGAAATTTAACATATATGAGAGTCTGGTAAAAAAAATTCAATTTTAGTGTAAGTTGGGAAGCAGTGATGGTGTAGTGATGGTGTAGTGATTGTGTAGTGATTGTGGGCCTCGCTTTGCTGCTGCTGTACACCAAATTCGCCAATTGAATAGGTGAAGACAAAAAAAGTAAGACCATCTTTCTCCACCACTGCATTTCCTGAATTTTTATACTGTATTTTGCGAATGTTCTACATCTGGAATTTTGTATATCCAATGGCTATATTTTATTTCTTTCCGGCTGTGTTTGTGAAGTGGGTCTGGGAATGACGGTACATAGAGAGGAGGTAATAAGGCAATCTACAATGTCACAATTTTTTCTTGGCTAGCATGCCATCTTTTTCTCCATCATCAAAAGGGCATACCTTTATAATACTAGCTCTATTTATTGTATGATTGTTGTGAAATTGTCATTTTCCATTTTCATGGGGTGGTTGGTTGCGGCCATGTGCTATGACGAAACGTTTGGTGGGACTGTATGCTGCTGTCCTGGGTTCTCCATTAATAGATACTTATTCCACGCTCCGCCATCTTCATGTTTCACCGTAATCCTCAGCTGAAACCCGTTATGCAGAAAAAGGCAGTAATTGCATAAAGTTTAAGATTCCCAGCCAATATTTGCGGCGGGAGTTTTTCTTACTAAGAATATGGGGTTCATCAGTTTGTCAGCTGTTTCCACTTTGCAGGGCGGTCAAAAAATAGCGCTAACTTTCCTTGTCGGTGTGCAAAGTGGTATAGTCGCCTATGGGACACAATGTCCACAAGTGCTGAGCTAACTATCTCTCTAGGGTTTCTATAAGTTCTAATTACAAAATAGCAAGCAGACACGGTCAAAGAAAATAAAGCACGCATATCAATGAACCTCTGTTTTCGGGTTTCAAGTAAGATCAACCCTAGGCTAGAGACTCCGAGCTGAAGAGCTCGCTGCTGGGCTAAAGTTTCTAAACGAGAAGCAATGTTGCTGAATGAGAGAGAAAAAGGATGAGAAGAGCTAAAGGGCCGAGAGGGTTGAGGTATGAAGGAGTACGGCGCTGCGGTCCCCTTTATACATGAACCTCAGTCCTCCACGGCCGCACTGTCCAGCTAACCTACAGCCGAACTAACCATGTTTAAAGAAGCAAAAGCAGTAGCCGTACCATGGATCCTCTTATAAGTCAGATCGCGAACCAGATCGCGAACCAGACAACACATGTACTGTGTTTTCTCATATATCCGAGCTCGCGAGCCCAGCCTCAAATGGAAAGCTAAAGAAAAACAGCATATGAATTCACTAAATGTCTACGAAGATGTATTGAGTTGCTTACCCAGTTACTTTTCCGATGCGCATGTACAAAATAACATGTTGGATTGGTAATATTCAGCTGTTAGCCTCAGCAAGCCCCCCCTCACTTTCGGAATGTCGATGCATTAGCAACCCTACCATGCAGCCTTGGGCTTTCTATTGGCTGCTGTGCATCTTAATGCGAGCACATTATACGCTATGTGGAGCGTCTATGAATATAATTTGTTGCGAAGGACCAATGAAAGGGAGCAGACCGAGTCAAACGAAAAAAGAAACAAATTGTGCAACCACATCATTTGCACTGTTACCCCGCACCTCTGAGCTCAGCAATTTATGGCTTAGGACATACTTCTAAGCAGATCCCGGTCTCTCATAAGTTCTTTCATTATCCCTTTTCTCTTATTACCGCGGTCAGCAGTTTGTTCGGACGGCTTACCTGCTAGGAACTGAAGCAAACGGTCATACTGAGAGTCCTGCTAGGCGACTGCGGAGTGGATTTTTTATAACTATTGTCGTAGTAGTTTTTCGTATTGCACGTAATAAATCGATGCTATGGTATTTTCTCTTCTTTCGAACCCCTAAATGGAGAGATACCTGATACTAATTTGTGTAGGCGGCATCACTGACCATACTACATCCATTGCCTGAGGCTCAAAAGCCGTCAGATATCGAGTACGCACGCGGTTACCAACCAGTCCCAACTGTTCTAACATCCAAACCTTCAGTATTGTATTCGTGCATGGGTTAAACCCCAAGGGCGACAAAGACCATGCTCGAAAAACATGGACACATAAAGACGGAACGTTCTGGCCGGCGGATCGTCTTCCCGAAACAATGCCAAATGCTCGGATCTTGTTATTTTCATACAATTCGAATGTGGTGGTCGATGTTTCGAATGTCTCCGTTACTCATCATGCAACTTCTTTGCTCGATAAACTTCATGGCTGTAGATTGGAAGACGTTAGTTATCAGCTCCATATATATTTCAGTGTATATTTAAGTAGTATAACTAATGGTGCCGTGGTAGAACCAGAATCGACGACCAATAATACTAGTGTCCCACTCCTTAGGTGGCCTTGTTGTTAAACAGGTATATAGCCTTCCCATTGAATCATTTTAGCATCTGATACTGCCAAGGCTCTTATAAATGCGATGCATGAACGTCGATATGAAGATCTTCGCCAGTCAACATATGGCCTGGTTTTCTTTGGAACGCCACACCAGGGAGGTAACGGCGTGTCATACGCAAAAATCATCGCGAATTCAATTCGTATGATCACCAGACAATCGAAGAGTTCTCTACTTAAGAATCTCAAAAGAGGGTCGCTTCTCAATGAGGCAACTACGGATCAGTTTAGGGGTCAATTGGGCGACTACGAAGTACTCACTTTTTTCGAAAGCATAAAAACTCCCTTGACCGGCATCTTCGGGTGGGCGACGAAATACATCGTTAGTAGCTGTTTCCTCCCATTAGGCAAACGACATAAAATCTAACCTCTGGTTAGATTGTAGATCGTGTGTCCGCGAAACTCGGAGCTCCAAATGAAATAATACTCGACTTGAACGCGGACCATTCACAATTGTGCAAATTCACTCGAGGCACGGATGATTCTGGCTATGAGACAGTAGGGAGAAACATTAAAGGACTTTGTGAAAGAGCACTAATCAAGACACCCGCACCAAGAACGGGAGAACGTATGTAGTCTACGGCTGTGCGTAATCGTTTGCCTCAATCAGTACTATTAAAAACGAAATTTGTGACCTGACCATCGACTGATTTTCATGATATAGTAGAACCCATTGGAATCAGAGGGTTTGAAGAATACCTTCAATCCTTGAATATTACCGTCCATCAGCCTGCAAATGTATTGTCCAGCTCAATACGCCGAGCAGATTACACTCAACTATTCAATTCTCTGGATTTCAAAACATGGCTGTCCGGTGATGTGGAAATCCTTTGGTTGTCAGGACCCAAGGGAAGCGGAAAAACACTTATTTCGGGCTATTTGAAACAGTGTTTGGCCGCGTGTTGTTCCGGGGCGCAGATAATAGAGTACACCTGTTCGTCGTACCGAAAGTCGACCGAGCCTACTTCCTCGGAGTTCTGTCGTGCTTTCATCAACCAACTGGTTAATCGTCACCACAGCCACCCTCCAGGTCCTGAACCAGGTACTATAGAAATTTACAATTTAGTCAAAACACTTCGACGAGCGCTAGTGTATTCACAAGACATGGAATTGACGCTCTTTGTTAATGGCCTGGAAAGTGCTGCCAGAGAACCCGGCCAACAGATAGAATTTATACCTAAAATCCTAGACTTATTTCAGCAAATGGAGACGGCACGACTCTTTAAAACTATAAAGTTTATGCTCATTAGCCGATGGGATGTCGGTATTCAAAAAATGATAGATACTGCAAGCGTTAAAGTCAAATCCATACGCTTCAATCAAGAACGAGCAGGTCTGTTCCTCCGTATATAACTTGAATATTTTGATGGGATACTAACGCAAATACCGCAGAGTGTGTCAATACGCTGCGAGTTGCCAACTATGATGCTCGGCGTGGACTCGTATCGATTCCTCATGCTGGCACCCTGGGGTGGCTCCGAAACCATAACGAATACCGTTCATGGTTTACGTCTGACGATTCAAGCATGTTGTGGATCCAAGGCAAACCAGCGAGCGGAAAATCCACACTTGTCAAGCACTTTCGGGAACATATCTTTCCTAGCGATGTTCTCACAGTCACCGCCTTGCGTTGTAGCCGACTTCTTTTATAGCTACCGAGGAGGGGAGCTGGAGAAAAGTCATACACGGATGCTCCAGTCACTCTTATACCAGGTCTTGGACCAAGCTGGATGGCTGTTCGACTGTTTCTCGGACGAATATCGCACACTTGAAAAGCAGCATGGTCCCAATTTTGACTGGCCTGATATGGTTCTAAAGCAGATTCTTCGTTCTTTGGCCACACACATGGCGTCTGAATCATTCGTACTTTACCTTATCGTTGATGCGCTGGATGAATCGAATGAACAAGATAGGGCATCTATCATTGATACCTTCCGTCATATTTCTACCATCTCGGGTTCCTCATGTATCACCAAAGTTTTGCTTGCAAGTCGCCCAAATGTCGACATCGAGAGTGTCTTAGAACGGTGTCACCATATGATTAAGCTCCAAGATGAGAACAGAGCGGATATTGACGTTTTTGTGTCACATTTTTTGAAGCCTATCTACAAAGACCTTGGTTTTAAAGAGCATGAATTCCTCAGTGCGAAGGAATATATTGTGAAGAACTCGCAAGGGGTATTTCTATGGGCTAATTTTGTAGTCCAAGAACTTGCCGACAAGGCCAAAAGAGGCGTTGCGAAACGCGAGATACGCCAGGTACTCAAAAGTTTACCTCTCGAACTTTCGGGTATCTACGAACGGATAATAAAGGAGCTCTTAGATGAGAACGACGATCAAGAAATTAAGAAGAGCGAACGGATCTTCCAGCTAGTTCTTTTCGCTGCTCGTCCACTCAACGTGGCGGAGTTTAGTCAAGCCATGGCTGTAACTATCCCAACCAAAACCGACACCCGCATATTTTCCGAAGAAAACTTGGATGAAAATTTATTCCTGCCTACCGTAAAACGACCGATCATTAGTCGCGGTGGAAACCTTGTGGAAACCAGTTACCGAGACAAAGTTGATGAGCTTTTCCCCCGTTCCTTGGTGCATTCAGTTGGCGAGACAGATCGAAACGACCCTGGAACTGTACAGTTGATGCATCAGAGTGCACGCGAGTTTTTGTTACGACCAGATGGCTATATGAAAACGACTAAGAGATTCGACTTTTGCGAGTCTACATGCCATAGTGTCTTCGCAATTATTAGTCTTCGCTATCTCCAGATGATTGCGGAAAACCCTGTCAAAGCCTGGACAAAGAGCTCGATCAACAAAAGCTTGAAGGTCACTAGTGATAAGTCTGTTGAAGTTGAGTGTAGCTGGTCAGACGAGGATTTTCGAGAATATGTTCAATACTTGGATGGAAAACGGTTCTTTGGATATGTGCTTGAATATTTAACATCCCATATGGAGCATATTGATTCGGAAACGGAGAGCGGTCGTAAAGCAGAGGAGCTTTTTTGTTGTCTGTTTGATAAGATGACCAATCCATCTTTCAAGCATATCAAATCCCTTTTCAGAGATTTATTTGAATTACACGGCACGCCCCCCGGTCGTACGGCCATTATTTACGATGATACGTCATTCCAGCGTCGTTTAATCAGCGTTGCTGCAGAAGCAAACAAAGTTGAGCTAGTATTGGTTTTACTACGGACAACGCTTGGAAGAGACACTGAGCCGTTATCCATACTTCAGTCGCTAGCTGAGCTGGGAGGCGATCAGGCTCTACGACTCTTCTTAGATCAAGACACCGGGTTAAACGCTGATGCAGGTGACTATAATGCTGCTCTCCGAGTGGCGGCACATCGCGGCAACACAGTTGTCGCTAAACTGCTCCTTGAAGTTAGCGCCAACGTCAATGCAGCCGCAGAGGACGGTTTGACACCGCTGCACCTCGCCACAATAAACGGGCACGAATCAGTGACCAGACTTCTCATCTATAGGGGTGCCGATGTGAGTGCTGCCACAAAGAACGGTTCGACACCGCTAGATCTTGCCATGCGAAACGGGCACGGATCAGTTGTCCAGATTCTCCTCGATAGCGGTGCTGACATCAATGCTGCCACAACGGGCGGTTTGACACTGTTACACCACGCCACGGGAAACGGAAACGAATCACTGGCCCGGCTTCTCATCAATAAGGGTGCCAACGTCAATGCTGCCGCAGAGGATGATTCGACACCGCTACACCTCGCCACGAGAAACGGGCATGAATCAATGGCCCAGCTTCTCATCGATAAGGGTGCCAACGTCAATGCTGCCGCAGAGGATGATTCGACACCGCTACACCTCGCTACGAAAAATGGGCACGAACTAGTAGCCCGGCTTCTCCTTGATAAGGGTGCCAACGTCAGCGCTGCCGCAGAGGACGATTCAACACCGCTGCACCTCGCTACGGAAAATGGGCACGAATCAGTGGCCCAACTTCTCATCGACAAGGGTGCCGACATCAGTGCTGTGACCTGGGACGGTTCGACACCGCTACATCTCGCTGGAAAGAATGGCCACACAGAGGTGGCCAGAGTGCTCGTCCGAGTGGGCTCTACCAATGTTGCTGCACTAGACGGTTCGACACCGTTACACCTCGCCACGAAAAACGGGTACAAACCAGTGGCACAGCTTCTTATCGACAAGGGTGCAAACATTGATGCTGTCGATGAGGAAGGGTTGACACCACTGGACCTCGCCAAACATAACGGGCACTCTGCGGTGGTCCAACTACTTATTGCTGCTGGGGCCAATGTCAGCGCTGCCACGGTGAACGGTACCGACATTCTGTAGTAACACTACCGGATTTTCGGCGAGACTGGAGATCCCATAGCCTGATCGGTGATCAGATTTTGGCTTATCTATTGACTCCTTCAGCACTCTTGACATGTTTGATTCTTTTGTTGGTGCGCGGCCGGAAGCAGATACGGAGTTTAATTGAGTTCTTAGTCTTGGTGGCGTAAACGGATTAAATTCTTTAGGTTGTAATATAGGAATTCTCATTGAAGTTTTCAGTACAGAGCTGGAGTGTCCCAGATGTTTGATACCATGTTCTACCTCGGAGACATATTCATTACGGGTTTTTGCTGTAGATTGCATCATCAAGTCAATTGATTACATTCATGATAGCCAGTCAGAGTATCTTCAGATATTTCCCAGTTAAGGGGAGGCGCCCAACCTTTTATTGTTTGCATCCTCGGTAGTCATGGAACATCCCTTTATGAGTGCGGAGTAAAACCCAAGTAATTAACCTAATCTAAGATCCTGTTACTGCAATGATTTTTGGAGCGCATAGCCGATATTGTTTGCCCTCCTACCTGACGTAGGCTTCTCGGTGTTCATGCAGATATTGAATTGTGCGCATCTTGCAAGAATTAGATATGCTCTCTGAGATCGATGAGGGGTTGAGACTTCATGCGGAGCTCTTCTCATTGACTCCAGATGGAAGCAAGGGTGTATCGGAGATCTGGTGGGAGGCGTTTATGAAACGCTTAGTTGGCATTGACTGTCCCTTTCGTAATTCTCATTGTATGTGTGAAGGGTGTTAGACACAGGACATTTGTATGGCAGAAGGGTCTTTGGCGGATGTGTTTTCTTTCACGGGGTGACATTAGATTGGCGTTTGTTTTTTGTTTTGCTGCTGCATAATCTGTACCGGCTACTTTCCTACAACTCATGTGTATTCGTTTAGATAGCAGCTGAAGCGAATGGAACTTCCCACCTCACCCAACAGCACTGGAAGACTTCCTGCAACTACAAAAATAGAGAGTTAAACACGCTGAGTATACGTAGTGGGAAAGAGCTGCTCGAACCACCAAATACTAGCGCGCCTTGGCTTCCATACATATCTACTGCGTTTGCTTTGAAACTATTTAAATCCCTTTGTAACGTTACTAGCTTTCGTATATTAGACGTTCTTTTTTCGCGTAGTGACGAACCGAGCTTATGAGCGAAGTGAAAAAGTCTAGGTATGAGAGCAAACATTATCAACCATGACGGGATTTTGCAGAGCAAAAACCGCAAGCAGCCTCCTTCCTATCCACAACCTCCCTCAGTCTCATCCCAACTCGCATCCCATCACCAATCAACCTCACCTCCAATACAAAACTTTGCCAGTAAACTCACTGGCTCGTCTCCAAACCCCCCACTTTTACCGACAGAAACCAGTCTCGTATATATATAGCTGTCCAACGGAAGTTTCTCCATCCACATCACGCCCGATTGGGTTGGCGAGTTATTGGAAATCCGCTCAACCCCGGGCCCGAGTCCGCCCGATGGCGGAGCGGCCAATGTGGCCTTGTCATTCTGTATATAGAGAGACCGCTAGAGTAGAGAGAACGATATCGCTTTTGGACTTTCTCACAGCGCCCGCTACCATTTCCAACAGGTTATGAGCCCGGACAGCGCAGCGCTTGAGTCAGTCTAAGACTTTCACCCCCATTCTTTTTTTCTAAGGTCAACTTCAGACCTTCCGTTCTGAGCTTCCCACCAGGCCGGGAACGCTACCTCTAAGTCACTCATTCAAGTGCACTTCCGATTTATTTTCTAAGGTCCACTCTAGACCTTCTGTTTTGAGATTTTGTTCAATCTCCTTCGCTCTGACAACGAAGTTCTTGCGGCATTTCTTCTCTCTTCTCTGAACTTCTTGTTTAGTTGTTAGCGGTGCTTCTAGCGGTGGTGCTAGTTGTGCAACCGCCGGTGATAGTGCTGCCGCCACTTTGATCACCCCTGGTCACCTACCGCGCTACGGTGACTTCCGGCACAGAAAATCCCTCACAACGAAAAATTTTCTTCTCGCTCCCCACCCAGGTATTCCGATCAACTGGTATTCTGATCAATTGGCTCTTGCTACGCCATTTGAACACATTCAGATCAGTCTTTTCACCAAAGGATTTCGTATATAAGGACCTCCTTCTGCCTTCTCCTTCAATCACATCCAATTCATCCAATTCATCACAACCAACTCATCTTTGTACATTCCCATTCCACCTCACTGCCTTTTGCATTCTTCTTTGCTCCTACCCCTTCCTCGCTTCTTCTATCTCTCCTTCGCTATTAGTATCACATCTCAAGATGACTTCTGATCTCTCTGCTCTCCCTTCAATTGGCTTTATCAAGCCCCTCAGCTCTCATTCAGATTTTCGCAATTGGCTACTTGCTGCCACCGACATCTTTGCGGAGAAGGATTGGCTTGCACTGATCGAAGGCAAGGAACCCCGACCTGCTGCCACCAAGGACGACACTGGATCAGCACCAACTTCCTCAACTCCATCTGCTTCGACCAGCTCCTCTCCCCCCATCGACTCCAAGCTGGTAGAGAGCCAGCAGACATGGGATACGAAAGCCACCAAGGTCCGTGGACTTCTAGGGCGAATGCTTGATGCCAATCACCGAGAGATGTATTCAACAGAGAGAGATCCGGTGACTGTGTGGAAGATGCTGAAGGAGCGATACCAGGGGAAGGACAAGCAACGAATCTGGTTCCTCAGAAGTGAGCTGTCTAAGGTACAGTATCAGGGAGAGGATATGTCAGATTTTATCTCGAAATTGCAAAAGCTCCTCAACCAGCTTCTCAGCGCTGGGTGCACAGCCTATGAGGACGATGACAAGATCTTCCTCTTGCTCAACACTTTGCCCATGGAGTACCACCCCTTCAGAATGAGCATCACCAACGCTGAGTCTCTGACCTTCGAAGAGGTATCATCCAGACTGATTCTGGAACATGAGAAGCTCGCTGGGGGGAAGGCAGCATCCAGGAGAGGAGGAGTTGCTTTCTATGCAGAGAATGGGAAGCCATCAAAGGTGGCACACAATCAGCGGCGTGGGAACCGCTCCAAGGACACTTGCAGCTACTGCCACTTCAAAGGACACTGGGCAAAGGACTGCAAGAAGAGGATTGCCAAGGAGAATCGAAGGGGCCAGGGGTCTGCCAACGCGAGGCAGGCTGTTGCTTGGATGGCCCAGGTCAACGCACAGGATATTGCATACTCTCCTCCCACTCTGGATCGATGGATTGTTGATAGCGGAGCCTCACACCGTATGACCTCCCAGCAGGGTTACTTTATCACCTACTATCCTGACTCAACCACAGTCACTCTGGCCAACAACAGCATTGTGAAGGCCGCTGGTAGGGGAGTTGTGGTGCTGCTCCTGCCCTCTGGAGACATCACACTCAAAGATGTGCTCCATATTCCATCACTTGGATTCAGCTCGCTTCTCTCTCTTCGCCTGATCCACCAGTCAGGATGTCAGATTGTATTCAACCAGCCAGGTTCAGGACCACCTAATGGAGATTTCGAGGGAGCTGATCATGTCATGCACATTCTGAATGGTCCTGATATCATAGCAACTGCGACACTGATTGGACACTCAT
>Ga0307514_10000403_pt1 | contig 96813 bp, 115 predicted proteins | sample 16_EM_MG_FD_203088 | JGI IMG/M metagenome (GOLD analysis project Ga0307514, IMG submission 203088) | Populus trichocarpa ectomycorrhiza microbial communities from riparian zone in the Pacific Northwest, United States - 16_EM | ecosystem: Host-associated > Plants > Roots > Unclassified | place... | reverse complement strand
GTCACCCGGTTCAATTCCACGAAGACCACGCCCGAAACCACGCCACAGACTTTGAACTGGGGTCAGTACCTTGCCATCCGACGACAGCGTCACAAATGGGAAACAGTGCGCATTACAGTGTCTTTTTTCCGAGCCGCTTCATTGAGCACCCTTGCAGGTTGCATCTATTCCGACGGCTTTGCTTGGACTGCAAGGGGCTGTTGCATACTTCTCGACACAGACCATTGACTTCACGACGACCATCATGGTACTTCGTCCCGCTCTTCCGGTCGTTTATTCTCGATCTCATAGTTTGTAGGGTCTTGATCCCATGCTGTTTTTCGGTCTTGCGACCGTCGGAATCACAGGTATGTGAGCACATAGACGTCTTTCTAGATTGGTTGTCAACTGCCCTTCCCGCAGGCCTTGGATACATCTGCGGTCCAATAGTTGGCTCTTCGCTCTGGCGGATTTCTCACCGTAAAACGATGCATTTGATCGAAGAGAAGGATAAGGATTTCCATCGACGCATTGTTAAGAACCGCGTCAACCCAAGTGCCCAGAGTTATAACAACCCCGTCCCAGACTACTACGGTGTGTGGCCCTTATATTGGTTGATCTCGTATTAAATGTATCAACTTTTTGGTGGTTAGGAGAAAAGATTGGCTCTCTGCATCAATATCGACAGGTTAGTTGCACACAGAAGCCTCTTCCAAAACGCGTCTGATCCTTGTTTCAGTGGTTGCGCGATCAAGCCAAGTACCGCAGGAAGGCTCAATGGGCTACCGAGGAGACCTCTTAGATTTTGTGATCGCTCGGAGTAATTTACAACTATCTAATTCGATAGTGATCATAAATCGTGAACTAGGGCGTTCGACCAACAACAGCTCCATTTCCAAAAAGAAAACGGATGAGTACTTTGAACACATGTGGGACACAAGTTGTATGAGCAAGCATGCAGGATGAAAGCAAGAATATGAAGATTCCTCCGCTTGTAGAAAGAAAGCGAAGGACAAAGGCCAGAAGGCACATAAATAAACCCCTGAAATACATCCCGCCCTCATTAGTAAAGGTATCCTGGAACGAGCATAGAGAAGACTCACGTTAAACGGAATAAAATCAACAAAAGAGCGGGAAGGTATGGATAGTGTAATAGATAAATACAATCGGTGAGTTGATTAAAAAGTTGGTATTCTTGACGCGCCATGCGAGAGATTACCCGGCAGAAAGGTGTACAAGGTTACTTGCGGAACGTGGAGGTTTGGAAGAGTCCAATGGAGGCCCGGTTCCCTATGCGTGGAATGATTTCCTGCCGCTCGATCAAGCAGAACCTGGGGATTACCCCTCTCTCGTCCGTTCGGCCAACTCGCTGGACGAGACACCACCCATCCTCATACCCCTCGATCATGCGAATTGTCTCCCCGAGCCTGATGGGCAGCTCGTCGCTCAAGGATGGGACGTAAAGCGTGGCCACGGTCATTAATCTGGGTCTGTTCCGGGTATAGATACGTTAGCTCAAGCCTGCCCCGCACCGAGTATCAATCACATACAGTTTCTTGGCACCCATTGACACACGCGAAGAACTGAACAACTGTGTCTTTATACTGGGATTGAAAGAAGCAGAACGAAGTGGGCTTGGCTGAGTCCTCTCTGCTTCGCAGTTGACGTCCAAACTAAGAGACGGGGTAGACTTCTTGCTGGAGGTTGGAGAACTCTTCGTCGGTCCAGGGCTGTAAACGGGGGGAAGCGAAGGGTTTGGCGAAGGGATCCGATTAGTGTAGTCCTGGAATTTCCCCATGTAAGCGAGATGAGTTGGATCAGGTGTCTGGGGTAGGCGAACGATGGTGGTGGGAGAGGGCGGGAACCTCGTTGAAGCGGGGGTGGACGCCGTGCTCTTATTCCTCCAGACAATAAACCTCCATATAACCACGCCTAGCGTCACCGGGGTAGAGACCCGTAGATCAGTCATTACGCTCTCGGCGGTATTGTGGAGACATGGAAGACTTGCCAAATGTCACAGCTGTTACCACCGAAGCGATGCAAACCACTGCCGTTACAGGTTTCGACAGACCAGTGTCTCCGCCTTCACGGGTATCGTGGGTCACAGGCATTATTTGGAGCTAACAATACCACGAGACTCACCCCCCCAGGCGAGCGAATGAGAGAAGTTGGAAACGAAAAGGGGTGCGGGGGAACCGGAATCTTCAAGTCACCAGTGTCAGAAGCCCATCAGGTTTTCAGACCGCACAGCCCCATGTCGCTTTTTGATCAGTTTCGGGCCCATCTTTGAGTCGGTTGATGAACCATCGCCCAGTGGGCCCCCCGAGGAGTAGGGAGACGGCGCAGGCGGAAACCAAGTCCCGACGATGTCCTCGCGTCCGTTGGCCCACAAAAAAGCCAGAAACACCGCCGGGTCGGCGAGGGGACGATGGAATCCATACCAGGCGCTCCGTTGTTTGACATCGCCATGAGCTGTGCGTTATTCAGGCGTTCGATCGGCGCTGGGAGATTGACCGTGATGTCGATGCACGGCCATGTCCTCCGGAACAGGCGGAATCACTGGAACAACCATGCAAGATAGGCAACGAAACATGTCTCGACGATTCAATCGCGTATGTGGGAAATCGGGGGAAAGATATATGTATGATGGATAAGTTGCCTACCAAATAACGAATGCAATCCAGAGTAAAAATAATCGTGTCACGCTGAAAAAAAAAAGAACTTGACGAGCACAAAACGCACAACTCAGATCACAGGTATGGACGAGAAAACAGTGATTGGGTGATGTAGCAAAGATAAAGAGTCGGTGGGTCGTACCAGCGAAGGCCCCAGCCTGCGAGTGCACGCCAACTCAGTGTTTCGGTATCATGGGCGTGTCATCTAAACTTCTGTGAGCCTGGAGGTCCTTCAGAACGGTGGGATCCACTGCCGGCGTCCGTCAGGCGGATATTTGAAAAGAATTTAAAGGTCGTGGGAAAATACCTGGTAACGCGCTCCTCCTGCGGACGTGCAAATTCTGGGTACCATTTGGTGAGGCAGGTTGATCGGCTCCCACCTGTTCGGGGAACGGCCGCTAGAGACCACTTAAGCAACCCCTCGCAGTGGAAAACTAGCCGCAACTACGTACGTCCATCTCAGGGTCGGCCATAGGCACCCTTTCCACACCACTCTCGTCCAACTCTGCTTCTGGATCGATGCTGATCGCGTTGAAGTCCATCGTCAAATCGAGGATGTCCTCCTCGGCCACAGGGGGTGGCGGGGGTGGGGGCTCCTGCTCGTCAAACGAGGACGGTAACTTCCCATGTGCATTTTCTTTCGCAATCTCTCTAAGCTTCTTCCACTGTTCGTAACGCTGTACCGCGTGTTGTTGTTCCCTAGAGAAGGGGGTTTAGAACCCGACAGGATATGAACGATCCGGGCTTACTCCATCTTCCTTTGCTTGTACTGTTCCATGGCTTCAGCGAAGTAGTCTGCGTTGATCTCCATGAAAAGTTTTAGGGCATTGTAAACCATAGTATGTATTGTCCTTAGGGGGAATCAGCCCAGTGTAGAGATCGAGGTCAGGAAGGCACCCACCGGTTCCAATGATGTTTCGAGTTGGTGAAGAGGACAGGGAAAACGATAGGCAAAATAGTCGAGAGGTTCTCGCTCATAAGATTGACGATATACTCGTTGTTCCAGTAGTAGAGCGCCCGTTCTGCCACCTGGAAGTGCTGGCTGTTGATACATCGTGCCAGCTGGCGGAAAAGTGGCCCCATGATTTTGCGGAATTCGTTGGGGTCAATAACATCCAGTACCTCCTCCATCTCGCTGAGGAACATAACCTCTTTCGGTGAGTTGACCTTTGGCCAGTACTTTAGTAAGCCGAGGACGACTTCTTCCGCGAGCGATGGATCTTTCTCTAGGAATTGTACCACACAGTAGGCAAGTTGTGGATGATACATCGACAACGTCTTCGCCTTATGCAGAGGAATCAGCACCCGCATCAAGAATGTCTTATGCTCTTCCTTCAGGGGAAGAGCAAAACCATTAATGATTGATCCCAAGATTTCCAGGAGTTCAGCGATGCCGTTGTGCCGTTCCGTTTCGTAGATAAAGTGGAAGAAAACATTGTTGATCGACCGTCGAATAGGGGCCCGGAGATTGAGGAACTTTCCGTAGATCCGGTGAAGGGTGGTCTTCAGAAAATCGCGTTCTCTTGGATCCTCCGAATCGAAGAGTTCCAGGAGGTTCAGGACAAAAAGTTGATCGATATACCGCTTGGCAACGTTCGTGCTGAAATCGGGACTTTCGACAAACCGCAGGAAGAACTCGTAAACGATCTTGAGATGCGGCCATGCGAGCTCCAAGACGGGTTCGTCCTCTTCGGGATCAAATGCATCGCCAGTCGGATTCACGGGAGGGGGTATAGAACGGAAGAGGTTGGTAGCGAACTTGTACGTGAGGTGAGACATGATGGATGGTTGCTGAGTTGGAAGAACTTACCATCTTAACCACCTCGGGGTATATGTTTTCTGTGATAACATTACGTTGTGTCGTGATATACTCCAACATTTCGTGCAACGTTTGGGTCTTGATTTGCTTGCCTTTCAAGTCGGCGTTGGTATCGTTAAAATCGAAAAGGACCGCGCATTGGTGAAGTTTCTTGACGAAGAGCTGTGGACGCTCAGACGGCGCCGTGTCTACGCCAAAAAGAGGGTCAGCTCTCGGAAATGACACGCAACAACATAAACACGCGACGGACCCATAAAGGGGGGCAACTTCTCAATCTCAACCTTTTCGGTGATCACGAAACGGCTGCTGCGCTGTTTGCGCGGCGGCTTGACAGGAATTGTGTCCTTGGGTCCTGAGCGAAGTCTGCTGAGCGTGGAGTTGCGCGGCGGGACCGGCTCGCCTGTCAATGATGTGCGTTCGATGGTCTCAGGAGTGGAAGGATCTGGGCTGACGACCACAATCGGAGGCGCAGGAGCGCCGACAGTACCTGGACCACCAAGATAGCGGGCGCTTCCTTGCGTATAATTGATGGAATTCGCTGAACCCGGAGAGGACGAACGAGAGTTCAAGGATTGTCCAGGGCTGATCGACTGCTGCGAAGTGGCAGGGTTGGTGTGCGGCTTCGGCGGTGGTGGAGGTGGGAGCGTCTGGGGCTGGGTTGGATTGCTGCTGGGTGGAGAAGGCTTGGGGTCTTTGTTTTTCGATGTCCCATCCTTTCTGGAAAGCTTTATTTCGCGAAAGTGTAAGGATGGATCGGAGCGTATTGAGGGAGATAAAGATCGCATACCAGGGTCCTCTTTATGTTTTTCATCATACAACGAGGGTGCGGAGACGGACAACGAGCTAGAATGCAGTCGTAGTCGTCGTGCTCGGCTGCGACGGGTGCTGGCAAAAACAGGCTATGGAGAACGACGAACAGAAGGTTAATCGATTCTCACTTCGCTGAGTGTGACAAACGGCCGTCACACAACTCTGCTAGTAACCACTTGCCATACCGAGGTTGAAGGTCACTTTCCTGAGCACAGTCCAACTCCTTTCCTTCGAAGCCACATCCGCTTCCAGGCCAAATGGCTGGTGTGTGCCGTCGTGCTCTCGTTTTCCGCATATTTTTACGATTTTCTGCAGCGATATACACCGTCTACACTTCTCCCAACCACCCCACAGTCCCGAACCACCTGCCAACTCTGATAGTAACCCCTCATGGTATGCCTCAACTCGACTTCTGCGACCACATTTTATACTCTGACCCCTTCTTGGATTGTCAGGCCAGCCTACAAATATCCTCTACTCGTATCTTCACACGAACTTCGTATGCACATGTTCCCAAAAACACGCTCGAAGCTCGATCTAACCACCCACTGCGCAATAGAACACGGAGAACTACCTGTTGACGCCCTCCCCGCAAGGCGATCTCTGTGTTGCTAAACTCTTTCCGCCCCGCAGCACCAGCAGCAGCAAGTCCTCCGCTTCGGACCCTGGTCATTCTACCGGCGGTGCCAGAGTCGTTCGCTGTGAAGCGTCCAGAAACCTCAAATGGTCCATCACCAACACTGGTGTCCTTTCACCAATATACAAACTCTCCCTCCCCTCTCCGGATTCCCCGGATCTTCCCCTGTTCCAAATCTCCAAACCGAACCCAAATGCTGCGTTTTGGAGTATGTTCTACTTCGCATATGCGGGACACAATATCCCGCCCAAGCGGATTGAGTTCGGGAAGATTCAGAAGAATCCGCCTTCACCCAATGGAACTGGAGGCGGCGGGACCAGGATCAGTATCACTGGGAAAACTCCCGAGGAAAAGGCTGTGTGGCAGACCCTCGGCGAAGGGAACGAGGATTGTGTAGAATGGGTTGTCTTGTGCGCAGCTCTCAACCTTCTCGAGTAAGTCTCTACCGCTCGCGTTCTAAATGTGGACGACCTCACGATCTGTATTTAGCGATGAGATAATTAAAGCTGCCGAAAAGAACAGTCCAATGTCAGGCGGGCCAAACCCCATCGGTCCCCCAAATCCAGCCAACCGCCCTCCGGTTTCTCTACGGGACCCCGGCCCAATGTCTCAGTCCCGTCCCGGGGGAGGGCCACCCCCGCCCCAAGGACCGGGCCAACGTCCACCACCACAACAGATGATGCCACCGCCGGGCCAACGACCCCCACCTGGACCAGGTTACGGCGGCCCACCGCCCTCTGGAGGTTACGGACGTCCGCCAATGCAAGGTGGTGGACTTCCTCCTCACCCGTCGCAGCGTTCACCGCATATCCAGGGGCCTTCGCCTTCTGGGCAACCGAGTCTCCAACAAGGGCGACGCCTCTGAATGGTGTTATTTTTCACATTGGGACTTGGTTGCCAGTTTGGTTGTGCGGGCATGATATACCCGTGTATGCAATATCCACTTCTTGTTTCATCTGCACGCGACAATTGAAACCTTTGATCGTGGCAGGTTCTGCGCTGTTCTGCAGTTTTTCAACTTTTCTTCCGGGTTCACTCTTTCTTTCTCACCCCTAATTGTAATCCCGTATCGCATCGACGGCCCCTGCGTTGCGATGTCAATACCCGTTGTATGCTACTTGCCAGCCTTCCGAGTGTTTTGTATGGTTGGTTTGAAGATAACGTCAATGTGACCTGTATAGATCCCCATGTGTTATTTTCACGACCTGTGTTCTCGTTCCCGAGTATGAAATAATGGCAGCAAATGTTCCACTCTAGAGCCCCTAGAGTAAAAGCGGCGTGCATGATCTCTTGTCTACTGGGACTTGATAAGCTTCTCCAGGGCATCAATCGAGTACGCTGGAAGGGATGGCGCGTGAATTTGCGTGGGACTAGACGCAAATAACTTTGATGCTCACACTTTGGCCGTTCAATTGGGAGTCCGAGGGCTAAAAAAAGACGGAGTGAGCCTTAGGTAAACAGCCACGTTGTGAATCAGAAACAGCTACATACCGCGCGCCCAAACCAGCTGGGACAAGCATCCGAGGGCTACAATAGATCAGGAAAGTTCTTCAAGGAATTGGAGCAGATATCAGGAACACACCTCGGGAGACACCAAATATGACCGTATAGTACTGTGAAGGCGATCAGCTCCAATTCTGAAGGTGAGAAAATTGACTGAAAAACCTTGAACTGTGTCAGTCCGTAGTGATATAACACACAACCCGAAGCGGCGTCGACGTTGGGCCATGGATTCTTGGTCTTTCCATGCTCGGTCAAGACTCCAGGAGCGACTTCGTAGGTCTGCTTTACAAGTTGGATGGTTGGGCTGGCCAATAATTCTGGTCGCCTGTCACAGAACTCCTGCAGAGCGATAAACCTGGGGTCGGGGCTTCGCAAGACACCATGGCCGTATCTATCATCAACAGTCAACGATAAATGTAGAGCTATTTGGTAGCAAAAAGAGTGGACTGACCCCGGAACAACTCGTCCACCCTTGAGGGTTTCCCAAAGATACTCCTTGATAGTTTCGTGAGTGATCTTGTCGTTACCGATCTTTTCCTGCATCTCGAGCTGCCACCTCAGTACTTCCTGGTTAGCCAGCCTGTGCAACCCTATTAGTACCGCAAAACCCGGGTCGTCGAAACAACGTACCCATGGAGTGGTCCAGCCAAGGCAAACAAAGCAGCGGAGTATGAAATGTATGGGTCAGAGAGGGTAGATCCAACAAGGTCTGGGGAAAATTAGACCACATCCTGCGATGAATGATACGAGCACTTACGGGAGGTGTGAGCGGAAGCGTTTCCGCCCTCGTGGTCACCGTGCAATGCGATATAAAGGCGAAGGTATTCGGTCATGTCCTTGTTCTTTCCATAACCAAGCATGTTGGAGTAGTTTCCTGGTTGCGAAGCTCAGCGAGGGGAAGTGTATGGACTCGTCGATATACTCACCAACAAGGTCAAGATCTTTCTTGACACCAGGGAGTTCCGATCCAGGCTTGTATATGTTTCGGTAGATCCTGGAAGCGAGAGCGGGGAGCTTAGCTAACAAGTTAATGGAATCCTCGTAGGTGTAAGTCCAGTAGTCGGTCTTCTTGATACCCTTCTCATACGCAGCAGCGAAGGCGCTGTCGTGGTTGAGAGCAGCAACACACATGCCGAGCTGAGTCATGGGGTGCAAAGTTTTTGGGAACCTGCAGATGCCGTATCACATCACCCCTTGGCCCAGGAACTGATGGCCTTAAACAGCACGCACGAGTCAACGAGTTTCTCAATAAACTCAGGAAGTTCTCCGCGCTCCGCAAGCTCATTGGAGAGAGAGCGGACTTGTTCTGGAGTCGGAACCTGTCCAGTGAGCAAGAGCCAGAACATGCTCTCGGGGAGAATCTCCTCGCCATCAACAGCGGCAGGGAGTTGGTTTTGGCAATCTGGAATGGTCAACCCGTGGAAACGGATGCCCTTGGATTCAATCTCAGTAAACTGACAGAAATAACATAGGTTATGCACATACCTCGTTCGGGTCGAGAACGGAGCCTTCCCAAAGAAGCGCTTTGAGGCCTCGCATACCACCGATGAGATTTTCCACCTGGGTTAAGCTCAGAACCCTATACAGATACGAAGTCCGAAAGGGCGGGAAGCCGTACCTTGACCTCGCCGATTACCGTGTTTCCATGCTCAGCTTTCTACGCGTCACGTTGTAAGTTCGAGGATGGTTGGGAAGCGCACCATGACAGTGTACGTACGAATTTCTTGAGTTTCTCTTGTTTTTCTGGAACAAGCTCCTTCAAGGTATCAAGAAGGGACTGTCATGTACATTGTCAGCGGCCCGATCGTTGCTTGATTGGCTCGGTGCGGACCTTGGTCGAAGCCTGCCTCAACTGGAATCGAGTTCCAGTGCGAGCCAAAGGCTTAAACGCAAAGCTGGAGGAACGAGCGAGCATCGACATGACACGGTGTGAGAAAGAACCGACTGGTGGAGGACGCCTTGTTTCATTGATAGGCGGTTTTTCCGAATGATCCGTTCGGCCCTGGATCAACATCTGGCAAAGCTCACAATGCAGCTTGGTACGAAACAACGGCATGGAACGTATAGGAGTACAAGAGAAACAGTAATAACGGATATCAATCAGATAGGTCCATGTCTACCTCATATTCAAACAAATCGTCATGAGGAAATGAAGGTGGAAGCGGGGGAGGGGAATCTGCCGGTGGTGGTGGTGGTGGTGGTTGTATGCTGGGTGGGGGTGGGGAGGGCTGGCACCGCCTATCGGACCCAGGTTCCTCTCCCAAGGGCGGCAGTACCCTCCCAGTGTATGCAGGTAAAATATCAAAAAGAAAGTAGTTGTTAGGATAGATTGCCCAGCGACGAGGAGCTCGCGTGTCTGAAACAAGGTCCGAAGAGCTGGAAGCGACCGAGTCACCCAGCTGGAGAATTTCTGAATCCGTGTCGTTGAGGACCGCGAACGGACAGGGGTCATTGGGCCCCTTGTCATCACCCGTGTCACCCTCATCGAGAATTCGCCTCCGTATACGTTCGACTGGATCCTCACGGGAGATCCAACCGGGAGGGTAACCCCAAAGGGAGATATTTTCTAGCCATGGCATGTTCGGAGCTCCGTCCGCATCCATTGACCCGAGGGCACCCCTCAATAGGGAGCCCTTAATCTCTCCTGGCCTGTATATGCGGGTCCATTCCAGTCGGCGTGATCTCCACTCCCCTACCTCGTGAATCCGTTTCCAATTATGAGAAGCGTCATCGGCGAAAAACGCAAAAAACTGCCGGGACAAATCGATGAGCGCATGGTTCCGTGGGTCAGGACAGGACGAGAGGAGATGTTCAGTCGAACCACAGTTAAAGCAACGGGGGCCGGGTGTCGACCGGGCGCTGAGTTCGTTGCCCCGTTCCGATCGTTCTGGTTCCCCCAGGAGCTGTTCGTCGAGACGGTGGTATGAAATTGCGCCGGGATATATCCAATGGTCCCAGTAGTTTGTAGTCTCGCGAGTGTCCACGAAGAATAGCCGTGAATCGTCTAAGCTTCGCCATCCGTCTTCTGCTTCTCCTCCTCCCACAGGTCGAGAGCTCGGTTGACGTGCGTCGCGTCCCACCGACCCTTCGCAACCTCCTTCCCCTCGATGTGCAGGGCTGGAATCCAATGCACGTATTTCTTCTTCCACTTCTCCTGCCCCTTGTCTTGGATGTTTATCGTTTCCAGCTGGAATTGCCGTGTCTGTCTGACCTTTGCCAGTTCCGTCTTCGCGATCTGTAGATACAGTTTATCATTGACCTTGAATCCTGTTCGACAGAAGAAATATAACGAACGTCGCAAAGTGAGCAGTTTGGACCGGAGAATAGGGTGAGCCGAGCGAGTCGCCCAAATAATGAAGACATTGCAAGCCACGTGAAGGGACTGCCATCCTTCGATCTTATTCTCACCTGCATCCGGTCTCAATGTCGTCGGCAATGGCGGTGGCAGAGGAACCCCGCCGGTTTTCTATCTCGTTTACATTGCGCAACCTCTCCCTTCCCATTCCCCGTCCAATTGCATGGGCAGTATCCGCATTCATGGCTCGGCTCCGGCGGATCGACGAAGCTACGACCCCGGATCGTACTGCACATGCCCAACCTGCGCAGGGGACAGCGGCTGGACCGCAACGCCAGCCATCTCAGCAAACGCCTGTGCCCTGGACGTTCTTAACCTCGGGATACTTCATTGGGTTCCTGATATTTGTGAGGTTCATCCCATCCGACCATTGGCAACCTTAACTCAGCGAGTTGCACAGGCTCTCGTCTCGAACAGGATACAAGAGATAGTCAGTCCCCCACGGCCCGGCCAACGTCGACATAGGAACGGAGACGAAGAGACCCCCTATGGTCTGCGATCGTGGGCGAGGCGCGTTTGGTCAAGGGTGTTCCCAGTTGATCTATCCTCGACGCCCTCCCGCACAATCATCCGCCTGCCTTCATCATATCTCCTCCTTAAGTCTCTCTTCACCTGGACCATCATCATACTCCAAGCATTCCGCCTGTTCCCAAATACACAAACGGATTGGCTCCACAACGTCACAGCGCGAGTTGACCGTCTGGAGACAGGAGAAGTATGTTGGTCCACCTTCAAGGCTGTGTGCACTGCACTTTGTGTCAACTACATTACTTCCGGCCTGGAGGGACATGGCAGAGATGCCCCGCCGTTTAACCTGGTACGCACTTGCGATTGCCCCTACAGCTTACAATTCGATTAGTAAATTTCAAAGTTTGGATACGCATTCCTGCTTCACTTGTACTCTTCCCCAGGCACCAATGTCATCCAAAGGGACGGCTTCGCATCTCGTCCTACCAAACACAGTCTGCTTCCGATTGCGATCCCGCTACTACAGGTCAGTTGGATTCAAACCCATCACCCTTGCTCTAAACAATTTCGCCCAGACAACAATGTTACATTTACTTGGAATGAGGAAATCCTGGTCGAGGCAGAGGCTAATTCCCACCACCATGTGCACGGCACTCACTATGATTCATTTCCACTCCGTGTTCTGGAGATCCCCAGCCTCGTACCCCCTCTTTAACTATTTCCCCGTCCTGTTGGAGTCATTCTTGATTGCATCTACTATCCTCGTCTGCGCCCTCGATGCTCTCACTCAGATCCTTCTCCAGGGTGAAGTCACGACAACAATACTGTGTCGCAGCGGATCTCTGATGCCAAGATGGGAGGATGACTGCTCCGTCGTGATAACTCGTTTAGGGACAGCCAGCTTAGAAGCTACCAGCGTTGCAGGCTTGGGAAACGAAGTCGCAAGCGTGACTGTCTTCGATACGCTGGTTCAAGGGCTCGGGAACGACACCGATGACCAGGACGCAATAGAGCTTGATCGGGCCGGGACGTCTTCGAGCGGTTTGTTCCATAGTCGACAAAGGGGTTTTCTCAATGAAGTGAAGAACGTCAAGGCAATTTCGATGCATGATCCCAATCGATTTGAAGCTCGATCGTTATTCTCGAAGGAGCTGGAGCGTTATGTCAAGGGTTGGTTAAGGGTAATGAAGGGAACGTGGGTCCTCCTTAGGCACGGGAGAAGATTACGGTTGCCTGCCCCTACAACTGTCCCTGAAGGCGAAGAAGCTGTAGACGAAGCAGTCTCCGTGGAAGGGGATGAAGACAACTACCGCCGATTCATCCTTGGCGAGACCATCTCAGATGACGAGGAAGAATATGACCACAGTCTTCGCACCCCATCGAGTAGCCACTCATCCTCAGACAACGAAGAGGACGATCATCCTGCAGAGCTGTACCACGACCTCACCAGTGGCGAGTCATCAGCCAGCCCAGTGCCAGTTCTTTTGGCACATATGGTCGACTCTTCTTCGTTCCCTTTGACAAGGCGAAGGTATCAGAGGCTCATCGCCAACGCCAGTCAGCATGAGGCCCCGACTGTGGAGTCCCAAGTTGATTCCGGGGTGCCGAATCTACGCCGAAGACGACAGTTGATTGAGCTATCGGAGGAAGATAGTTGGGACGAGAACAGGATGAACTGTGTGATTTGTACCGCAAGACCGAGGCAGGTTATCTGCTGGCCCTGTCGGTGAGTTGGTAGTTTAGCCCTCAGCATTCACACGCATTGACAACGTTCCGACAGGTGCTTGGCACTGTGTGACGATTGTCGAGAGAACCTTGCATCGCGATCCTCAGCATCAAATCACAGCTGTCCTTGCTGTCGTAGACGGTACGTGTTGTAAGACATTGATTGGTTTTCCTGGAAAGTCTGACGCCGTTCTAGGGTGGAAGGCTTTTCGAGGATATACATACCATGAACATCCCTGTGAAGTTTATTTGGAAGATATCGGATTGTATTTATGTTACATTAAGCTTTCTTTATCCCACGCTGTGATCTGGCTGCTCAGTTTGCTGTACGCGATCGAGAGCGTGATGTATAAGCGCTGGTCATGTCGACACGTGTGCTTTAGTGGTTTGGCCAGCTCATCCACCTTGTTCCAAACCTCGACATACCCCCTCGGGTAATCCTACGGGCATGACTTCAGTCATCATTCCTATTGCCTACCTCGTCGTCATCTTTGGCGGTTTATACGTCTTCAGTGTCTTCTATAGGAGACACATTGCTGGCAAGTCTCCCACATCATTCGTCTTTGTGGGGAGGTTGAGATCTAACGTTCCGCACATTCCCTTTTCTACATCCACAGGAAAACACGTCGACCCGTATTACGAGTCACACCCGGACCGAGATGCCTACGTCACCCTCTTGCAGCAGAACCCTCCAGTACCAGAAGTTACATTGAAAGCGGCCCTCATGCGACGTGCCATCGCGGATGTCTTTCGGGCCGTTCGTTTCCGAGAGGATAAACCGGCGATTCAGAACTTGTTGCAGAAAGGGTTGGTCGGGGATGATCTTTTGAACAGTCTTTTGGCGGCGGAGAGGGAATTGGAAGGTGAGGTGAGGGAGGTGTGCGCGGAAGCGAACACTTTTGTGGAAGGTTGGGGATCTTTGATCTTTCCTACCGCCAACGAAATTATCGCCAACGAGAGGATGCGCGCCATGTTTGAGTCCACCAGTAAACTTCGAGCGGAAAAGGGTGAGCGTACATTCATATTTGTTTAGTCTCTAAAAGTTTTGGACACGTCACTGATTTCGATTTGGCCGAACAGAATTGATCTACGGAAAGAAGGGCAAGGATCTCTCCAGAGTTCCCATTCCTAACTTCCAAGTCGGCCCTCCGCCACAAACCCCCGCCACCCCAAGCTCACCCGCCCTGAACCTCCCTCCAACTAGGCCTGCCACCCCGGCCATTCCTGCAACTCCATCCACTCCACTACTTTCCGCGAACGGCAACTTGCATCCTACAAGCGATACTGAATCTATTCCTAACACACCTTCGACCCCTTCAAAAGTACGTGTTTCCTTCATCATGTGCCCGTCGCTTCTGATGCGGGTCGTTTCAATAGTCCGGAAAGAAGGGTAAGAAGAGAAAATAGGCGACTGGTTCTTTATTTATTCCCAGATGTCGAATACCTTCCCACCTTAACCGCCCGAAAAGTATTCCGTATAGCGTACACACTCTATATACCATCGACTTATTTTCGAGTTGTTTCGGGAAGGAAATTTCAGATACTTTATATTGTTGAGGGTCAGAATTACAATGAGAAAAGGGGAAAGAGAGTAACGAAAGTTGGAGGGTTCGCGCAAGGTACTGGGAGGTGACGAGGGGGACATAAGTGAGTACAGGGAGTATGCGACGACGGTGAAGAGTATTCCTCACTGAGTAAGAACGAATACAGTATAGAGGGTGTGTGCGAAAACGGAGAACGAAGTGTGCTGTCACGCAAGGGGAACCCTTTCATCCTCTGATAAAGATAGCCTTCTCGCCAGCACCTCCTCGGGCTTTTCCTGACTTGTCTACGTGATCCAAACCAAGGCAATCCTCTGGAGCGAACTTGTGTTCGTAGATGTTGTCATCTAAGGGATATACGGTTCAGTGACGATCCCAGATCGAGTGGTGTATACGAACCATCCTCGATGTACGATGGCTGTTTGAACGTGGCCATCTGTATCAAAGCAAATTTGAACCGCGAGAAGTCCTTATCTGAAACCCCAAGGCGATGCTGCAAACGTTTCTTCGTCTCCGAGAACCGTTCGGCCTTTGATGCGATGGAGGCCGTTAACGGTAGCTAATGGAGGAAAGTCCAACACTTACCGGTTTGACCACAAACTTGAACGGAATTCCGTGCGTTCTCGCAACGTCCCTGGTGAAGTGGAAAGCATTGATGATCTTGTCGTGGTCCTCAGCATCTAACTCCTCCCGCGGGATCTCCTCCGCATACAGTTCAACAGGATCTGGGATATTCCCAATCATCTCTGAACCGGTAAACTCCTTCTGTGTCCTTCCGTCCTTCGCCACTTCGAACACCCTGATCCTACCGGTACCCGTTGGCGTCAGCTGTACCAGTTTCGACAGGTGCTCGGTCAGGTCATGGACCATACTGGTCTTGGGCAACAAGAACGGATGCGTCGACTCCTCCCTATTGTGGATACCAGTCCAGATGACCTTGAGACTCCGCTTGGTCTCTAGCTCGACGATGCTGACTTCAAGCCTTTCGTAGAGGATGACAGTGGTAGACGGGGTGACGTAGGAAGGAGAGATGATCTCGGCGATGCTTTGGTTGAGAGAGCGTTTGAGGATGGATTTTGCTGTGCCGTTGGTGGCATGAGTGGTAGTGAACCTCAGTTTTATCGGCTCGTGCTTGAGGTGTTCGCCGACCTTTGCAGCCATCTAATAAAACGAGTCAGGAACATTCACGCCATTATGGGGAGGGTCAACCCACAGCGTCATAATTCTGTTTCTTACTGAGCACAAGGCTGAATTCCGGCTGATCAACATCTGGCTCGTCAAACTTGGGCCTGAATAACACCATCACCCGATTCTGCAGGAAGTCGTAGAACTGTTGTGGATTGGAGTACAATCCCTGGGACTCGAGGTCGTGGACTTCCTTATCGGAAATGTCAACCTGGAAGCAGATGATATCTCCATCTTGAATTTCACTCTGTGTGAAGGTGTACTTCGGCTTCATCAGTTCGATCATGCCAGGTTTGATTTCCTAGGGATGACGAATTAGCACGACATGTTGGAGGAAATGTGCCATTCCTTACCTCATAGAGCTTCAGCGGTGTCCCAGATGCCCACCTCATCCTCTCGTTGATGATCGGAATGAGGTCGGTCACTTTGCTCGCCCTTGGCATGTGAATCTTGCCAACTCCGAAGAGTGATTGTCTCGTGGTATCGAAATGCTTAAGGAAGATCATGATGGTTCCGGCATTATCCAACTGGATTTTCTTCACGCGTAGGTGTGAGCAATGCAATATTTCTGATGAAGAAAATGAATCACCCACCTTGGAAGGATCCGGGAGGATATCAAGATACAACCGAAGGTCACTCTGTTGTCGCACAGCCATGTTGTTGCGGATCACCTCGACCGCTGGAGAATATCGTCAGAAGTGATCTCTGTATGGATCCTACATGACATACTCAACGAAGGCTCATTCTCCGGGATGTGGGTATCCGGCCGCACTGTTTTGTTCTGGCGGTTGACCAATACCCACAACCTGATCTGGCTCTCGGGGTAGTTAAAATGCTGGGCGACCCTTGACTTGAAGACGCTATACGTCTCCTGCTTGAGGACACGAAATGTCGGGAGGTCGGAGAGAGGCCAATTCCTCTCATCGAAGACGGCGAGGTCGAAACCTTCGTGGCGAGAAAAGGTGTCATCGGTTATGACCTTGGCAGTCAGGAACAAGTGCTGCTCTTCGCGTTCCTTCTTCTTAGCCTCCATCTGGACGCGCTCCTCATCCAATCTTCGCTCTGGAAGAGGAATAAGCCAGTGAACTTCGACCATCGACTAAATCCAACTTACTCAAGTGCGGAGGAGTATCCTCCTCAGTGAACGGCGCCAGCACCTCGTCGACCGCCTTCTCACGAATGTACACCAGCATGTAGGCGTTCGTAAACCTTTTCATTGCCCTGACCTGATTCCTCTGCGTTTGAGGGACAACGCCGTTCAGTGGCTCTCCGCCGTAGTTTTCCTCCAGAACCTCCCTGTCCGTCACAGGAGTCACCCGATCGTCGTCGAATTTGAGCCACCGGGTCTCCCGATCTGGTTTGATGAGCGCGAAGTAGTGTCCACCATGGAGGTCGCCGGAGTGAACGAGGACACCGTGAAGCTTGTATTTCCACGGTTCGGACCTGTCAGCCGTCTCGTCGAGGAATTCATCGAGGTCAATCTCGAAGGGGAATTCGAAGCGATCGTTGATCTTTGGGAGTTTTGTCAGAATCGTACCAGTAGTCCGTCGACGGTGTAAGTGACACGTACCTTGACCATGGCGTCACGTTGCACGTCGTACTCGTAACGTTTCAACTGCAGGTGCAGGACTGGGGGAAGGGACTCGAAGATGATACCCTTCCGAGCATCCTGTAGTCCAAAACCTTCAGCATGGTACTTGTTTTCGCCATCCAACGTTTCTACAGCGACATAGTCCCGGAAAGAATCGTACAGCGTCTTCATCCCCTTGACATTCAGTTGGATATCTACGTAACGGGTGAATTGGTGAATTTCCTTAGGGCTCTAGTTATCTCGGGGTTGCATGTTGTTTCTCACCATTAAATTCCTCTATTCTAGATGACTCGTAATTGACGTTGACGCATTTGATGTAACTTTTCATCTTTCCGACAAAAAGTTTTGCGATGGCACCCTCAGCACGTGTACCCTGAGATACAAAATTATTTAATTCCACCACTTGGCTAAAATGGTGCAAAACTGGACCACGGACCTTCATCTTGGACTCTAGTTTGTCCTGCAAAACCCGGTTGAATTCTTGTACATCGTGTTGTAAAAACGAGTCGAGGGATTTCCAACCAAAGGACTTGGTCAACTCAGTTGTTCCTGATGGGATGGCAAATGGTCAGTCCGGTGATCCGACTTGTCAGAGTTGAGGGGTGTGACTAACCAACAGGTTGATCGGAGGTCTGTAGGTGGTAGAACACACGTTGAAGTGCAAGTGGGACGCTCTCTGTTGGATGTTCATCTTCCGTCGGGATTTGATAAACAGCCTGTGCAACGTTTCAGGACAAGTTGTGATTGGGGGGACAGCTGACTCCGTACCTTTCGGAAGTAGTGCGTGCAGAAGAGAGACTGCAGCAGGGAGTTCATATAACATGTGGCACCCTGATTTTTCAGTCCGACATATCCCGTTTCCTTCTTTGAATCGTAGCTAGATGTGGCGTATTAAATCTTGGAGAGGCGAACAATAAGAAAGGGCGCACTTGACAAAGTTATGCCACAGTACACCAGTCGGATCCTCCAAGACTCTCACATAAACCGAAACGACAGCAGAATCCTCCTCAATCGTTGGGCGGTTGTTGCCCGGTTGGGGGTGAAACAGTTTGCGCAGCTCGCTGAAACGGGTGAAGCCCCAGTCGCATTCTTCAGCGATGAACCGGTGATGCGCATCTGAGAGGGAGGCCATTAGAAATGGGGCAAGGATGGCTTGAGTTCCGAACTACGTACGGCTGACGGTATAGATAGTAGGATCGTGTTGGTTTGATATGACCAACGCGAACTGGGCGCAAGCGTGCCAACCCTCTTTCGCGCCTTTTGGATTGGCGTAATCGAGATAGACAGAGACGGTATCGTTCGGAGGAGCGTTGGAATTGCCGAACGGGAAGAGAAGTATCCGCCTGGAGGTTTTCAGATTACGCAAGTGAGAAAGAGGGCGATGGTGAGGGAAAACATACCATCTATGCCCGCCGCAATCAAACTCTGGGCCGGTTAGCTTCTTCTCGAGTTTCTTCCAGCCCTGGAGCTTCCAATGAAAGACCTGGAACTCCTTAACGTCATGGCCCAGATCGGGCATATGCTTGGCGGCGAAAGCTTCATCTGGAGGACGTGGAGGGGGTGAGCGATATATAAGGCATATAGCGGGGGACACGCGAGATATAACTGACGGTCGAGAACGGACACGATCTCTTCAGTGTCCATGGGAGGGTTGTGAGGATCGTTTGCCTTCTCGTCGATGAGTTCCATGCCCTCGGCCTATGGTTTGGAGTAAGATGTTAGGTCGGGTGATGAGAGGGACGAAGACAAGCCTTGACCATGACTTGATGCGGTCTCGGGGTAATTGAAGAGGTTTCGGCGCTGTTGCGCGTGAGGAGGAGATGAGAAGTTTGAGGGAAGAGACACTGGACGAAGCTGGGACTGATAGCTAGCACGCGCTTTCTCCAAATCGGGAGTATCTGACTAAGCGACTCGCTGCCTTCCACTGAACTTCCACCAGCAAGAAAAATGGTTTTTTTTCTCATTATTCCTCTCGTCTGAAAACGACAGATACACGATCCTTAAATTGTCTCGACAGGGAGATACTTGATGTTCTCCAACAGCCTTGTCGCTGCCCCACTGTCGGTAATGAGTCAAAATCGTGTAAGAGTAGGCATCAGCCATCGCGGCGCTGACTGCGGACCGTCTTGGTCTGTATTGTTCGCTCTCCTGCGTGGCTGATGACGGCGACGAACATGCCTTGCTTGGGCTGTGCGGTCTCGACACCACTCCACAGCTTTTGGCATGATCGACAGACATTTTCTTCCGCTTTTACCTACGCCCCGGAAGGCCCTTACCCATCCATCGTTTGTACCCTCCCTGTCGTCTGTAATCACGATAAGAATACACATATTTCACCTCCTTTGTGCGTTCGACGCCCGTTCGGCAATTCGCGAGGGTGCGCTTTCTCTGTCGCGCTGCCAGACCAACAACACGTTGTCGTTCACGAGTCGGCTCTTCTCTTCGGCAGTCTGAAATACCGGCTAACGGCCAGCCGTTTTCACCCTTACCCTCCCCCAACAGCCTGTTTGGTCCTCGCAAGAGCATGGGCAGTGGCCGACCTGCGCCAAACCAGGTCGCCTATAAACCTCCATGGTCCCCACAACCCACCCAAGAACCCCCAATGCTTCAGACGACCACTCGCCAGAAAAAGTCATCGGACCCAACCCGCAGGGTCTCCAAAGCAAGCGTTCTCCCCGACTCGTCACGAACGATTAAGACCTCCGCCACTAAATCTCCCCAGTATCATCCGTCTTCATCCTCGGAATATGTCCATAAACCCTCCTCTTCCACCCGGACCAACTACCCAACGTCATACGGCCATGACCCTGGAGATCCTCATCCTAGTTCATCTCGGCATCCTGAACTCAAATCGTCCAAGTCAAAGACACCAAAGAGTTCATTCGATCAGTTCACTTCACCTGTGTCACCAAATGATGCCCTCGCTATGCCATATACCGGTTGGCTCCCCCCAGTCGGCAAGACCCCGGATCCTTCCATTCGCAAGTCATCCAAGACCAAGGACAAAGATCGGGACAAGGACACCCGTCGAGGTCACGAACGGAGTCGGCCATCTGATACCTACGCCGGGAAGACCTCTAGGGAACTCAGCAGAGATCCCTATGATTCACGGCAGCAGATCTATCATGCTGCAACCCTCGGTAGGGACTTCAAAGAGCGGCCAGACGAAGACTCTATGCTACCGAAACCTTCTGGCCATCGACGTCACCTCACAGAAGATGATGAAATAACCTTGAAGGTGAATCGTCTGTTTCTGCTCTCCCTATCCATCCCAACTTGACCATTTTCGACCCTTGCCGCTAGTCTCCACGGCAAAGTGAAAACAACCGTCCGACGATTCTTCCCACTCAACCACCAGTTCAATCTTCTGTCCCTCAATATCCTGATCAAAGCCGCGGCTTAGCTACCCCCGCGGCGACTACCATATACAGCCCACCACCCGCACCTCTAGTCGCCCCAGTTTGGTTACCACAGCGGTCCAAGAGCAAAGACAAGACCAAGGCAGGCCAAGAAGTCCTGACATCTGGTAGCGATACCGAAAGGGAGAACCGTGGTCTTGTGCGTCTTCCCAAATTTTCCACTATGACATTGGTTGACATGGCCACAGCACGTCGGTCGCGGAGATGGCTCACAGGAGACTCTCGCTCCGTCAAAACACAAGAAAGAGGTGCTTACTGCGGCTTTGTTTCGCACAATCGACTAACTAACTTTCCTTCCAGTCTAGGATGTCGTCGCTGAGCGGATGGTTTACCAGGAAGGCCCCAAGGCCAGTCATCGGATCCCCGATTTTGCAAACGCCAGCCAGTTATCTATTCTCCCCTCTCCCAGAAACTGTGTTACCTCCGCCACACTTGATCTCCCTCAAGGCAGGGCAGGGCCCTTCCGATCTCCCCCTCTCGTATGATTCGTCCAACAAGGCACCAGGTATCGCAGGTCGCACTTTCAATGCTTTGGAGACCTTTACGAAAAAACACAATCGTTCACAATCCGCCCAGCCCACAACACCTTCCTCTTCTAGACCTCTCGCCAACAGCCATGACCCCCACCAACCGCTGCGTTCCCAGACCGCCCCGGTACCGCAAACGCCGGTGATTGGCGCGTACATCCCTAGCCAATCGGGTCCAGCACATCGTTCCCATACCACGCCTCTTGTAGGTTCATCCCAGGTATTATATACGGAACAGAGCCTGCGATCTGGACCTGGGAGTGCACAGGATGCGCGAACGTACTCGACGGATACTGTCCGAGGTCCGCCACCACTACAAGCAAACGGCTATGATCAGTCTTCTACTTCGTATCCAAAGGACAGTTATTCTGGGCGGAACCGATCGAAGGACTCCGTGGTCGCTGGTCAAACAGGTTCTGTATCTGGGACTATTAAGTCTAAGCGAAAGCCCGTTCCCCTGCATAGCATTTTTCCTGACGGCCATGTGGAATATACCACTCAAACTTCCAACGTTCCGGCTTCCGCTCCGATCCAGTCACATAGTCACGACACTCACATGCCTGATGTACAACGTTCGAAGCGGGATAGCGTGGTGCCAATCCCGGTTCCTCCCCCACAGCCTCAGTCCGCCCCAGTGCACGGCTCCTTTCCCACATCTGCTCCAGTGGTGACGACTACGTCCGGTGTCCTTGGAGCGGAGCAGCAGCCTATGTCTGCAACCTCGAACGGCTCACATCCTGGTTTGGCTGCCACCGATATTTACCCCGCTGGGTATGCAACTGTTGTGAAGCATGACGAGAGGTCAGGGAAAGATCGGGAGAAGGAGAGGAAGGAGAGGAAGGAGAGGAAGAGGAAGAAGGACAAAGGTTCACTTCCAACCCATACAACAGACGGTGAACATACGGTTTTGACGGCTAAGGATTCATCATTGCTGGCAACTCCCCTGGTGACCACCATATCTGCGTCATCTCAAGTCCCTGACTACCTCGAGGTAAATGGCGTCAGTCCTACAATCGCATCACCTGCTATGTCACCGAACCCACCATGGGTGCACCAGATCCTGGACCAGGATCCACAGTCACAGCCGATTTCTGGAGTGCACACCCCCACGCCACAGCACCAGTCGTTGCAGGTCCCGTCTCCCGGACACAGATCCACCTCGCACCCCTCTTCCAATAGTCCCAGTTCGCAACCACCTTCTCAGCGTACATCCCCAAAACCCTCCCCGACAGGATCCTACTTAACGGTTCCGAATCACAGCAATCAGCCGTCTCCGACCATGAAGACTGGAAAGAACGATATGAGGATCCAACAGGATGGACCAGATACGCCGTCTAGTTCCTCGACGGTGATAATGTCCACTCCGCCGATCAACTCCTCGCGGGTGACATTGAAGGATAGTAAATCGACACACAGCTACTCGCCTGCAAGGAAGGACGATCAACTCTACCCCCATTCGGGCTCCAATAATGTTGGCAAAGGCTCGACTGGGACTGTGGACACGGTTGCTGACCTGAGGATCAGTGAAAAGGGGCACGGAAAGCCGAAGTCGTATTCCTACTCCCAAGAGCAGGCCGCGGGTTCTGGATCTGTTTCTTCAAGGGAACAGCTCGTTCAACTCCCTGTTCGTTCGAACACGGATCCAGTGGCCTCGTCAAGAAGTACCACCCAGAATCACCCTTACCAGTCGTCTTCTTCGAGGTCTAATCAGCAACAGGATCCGTACGGTTCTGGGCACTCTTTGTCCAAGCCTTCGACATACCCTACTGAACGACGTGACCGGGGGAGGACTTCGAGCCAGGACACGGTCGAATACGATCCCAGGCATCGCGAGCGTGAACGCGACCGCGACAGAGACCGAGAGCGTGAACGCGATCGTGATCGTGACAGGACCTCTCGCAGGGGCGGGCAGCACACAGTACCTTCCGCACCTACTAACAATGATGGTCCTTTGCACCGTAACTCGCCAAACATTGACAACAGGGCCACCCCCACGACTAGCGCCAATGGACGGTCCTCCATGTTGACACACCCCTATCTACAACAATCTACCTCCGTGACACCTGCATACACACACACATCTCAGATCCAACAGGGAACCGTAGGGCGCTCATCAAGGAACAGTTACCAGCCTACTGGCCATTCCCGGGCAGCGTCTGACCCATACGTGTCACAACCACCCTCCAACCGCGTCGCCGTCTCTGGACACCTTTCCACGCCAGCCCCTATGAGAAACCAGTTGCCACCTTCCACGCCTGTACAGGAGCCCCAGCAGTTGAAATCTGCCTCGACTCAGACTCTGACGGCCAAGCAATCGAGCCGGCCACCCTCCACCCATTCGACGGGTCAGGATTCGAAGGATTCGAAGAAGAAGGGGGGGTTACTCAGTCTCTTCAGGTCGATCTCAAATCCATCAAAGACCAGAGATCCCCCCACCGCTTCCGCACCCTCCCAACTCGAGCAACGACCTGGGAAGTTGAGGAGAAATCCGAGCATGGCGAAACGTCCCGCGGAACCTGCGGTCGAGAAGTCTCTTGGATCAAACACGACGACGGTTGTAGAGCTTCCCGGGACATTCTCTTCACACCAGCAGCAGCAGTCCTATTCCACCAACGCCACGTACGGCTCTCATGGCACACAACGGAGCCGGGAGACGCAGAATAACCAGGATGTCAAGCCCGGTGGTATGCAACCTAGGGGCTTCCATCCATGGAAGCTGCTCTCAAAGAGGCATCGAACCATGTCCACTGCTTCCATGGATGCATTAGATGGCACGATGGTAAGGTAACTTCCAGATTGTTACATGAAACATCTCTCAGTTCTTTTTCCTGTAGGTCTCTTTGAGTACTCCCGACGAATCGGTCCGCAGTTCAGCGACCTCCGGACTCTATCCACCACTCAGAGACCCCTTGGAGGCGGCCCAGGAGTGGAGGAATCAAGAGGAGATGGATTACCATGACCGTGGTACGGGTAGAAGGCGTAGACCAGGGGTGACGTTCGATGAACCGGAAGACAAGTCTGATCTGGATATACCTATCCCAGTGTCGGCTGCTCGTCAACGACCCCAGGCCTCCAAACGCCACTCCAGGCTACGGTGATCGTTCACCCGGTGGTTCGCCATCGTTATCCTCGTGACGGTTTGGCTCTCCATGCTTGAATTTTCCCGTTCGAAATTCGTTTTTATTCTATATGTCGCTTTACACACCCCGTCCTTCTGCTTTCGTGTATCTCTGATCGTACGAGACCTTCCCTGGCCTCCCTCGGTGTTGTCAACGGGGTCCCGTAACTTTCCGTCCCCGCGTGCTCTCACGACGACCATCTAAAACCCATATGATCTAATTCACATATGCTGCGTTTCCATCTCCTATCGTATCTATGTTGTCTCGCTCCGTCGCTGCTCTCGTTGTTCCGCGTCCTTCTTTCGGTCCATCTATCCAAAACCGCTCGTATCGCTCGCGTTGCTTTATTTTTTTTGGTAATATTCGTGCTCAACCCCCCTCGTCGCCAAGCCACACCATTGTATCCTTATAGCTAGGTACTTCGTGAGTTATTGCCCTCTCCCCTGTGTATTATACTACCTCGCTCGCTTAGATCCGGGTTGTGTCAGCGGCAATCGGTGTACGTTTGATATACTACTACAGCTTGACTGCGTTCTCTCTCCCCTTATACCGGAATGCCGCGAACACGACCACTAACTAGGCATTTGGTAAGTCCATAATTTTAGAATCTCCTACACGCAGTATTATATACACGATGATCACATATATGGGGCGGAAGAGATGAACAAGGGTTTCAAAGGATGGACTGTGAATAGTATTGATACTTTGCGATGCGATGTCAGCACAGGTACTGCAACAATAATGCGGAAGATTTACCGAATCATAAAGGCGCGTCCAACTTGACCCCAGTGAGGTCTCTATGAGTCTATCCACATATTCGGCTACGAGGGAATGCGTAAGGCCCTGTTGGAACCTTTCACGGAGCTGTATGGCGGTCTGTTCTCCCAGAGCAGCGAAACACGGCATGGAAGAGTCTGAATGATCGTCAGGAGCAAGACCGACGGCGGTGTCGTATAGTTTGGAAATTACCTTTCTGCATCAGTTCAACCATAGCTAACAAAAATGTCAGTTGGTTGAGCACTCGCCAGCGAAGAACCTCTCCCCACTTACTGACTATTCGATCGCAGTGTTTCCTCGCAGCTTCGAACCCATCCTTGAACAGCCTCTTGAACTCCCGATAGTGCTCGCTGTCGACACCTCCAAGTACCTCCACATACTCTAACGGCAGTTTAAAAGGAGCTGCTTCGAACCCAAGGTTCCCAGGAGAGTTTGACAACATGAACCCAAAGTCGATATGGACAAGGTGGCCGTCTCGATCCAATAGGATGTTTCCGTTATGCCGGTCCTTGATCTGCAGCAGATAGGTGATCAAGGAACAACCTAAGCGTAGGGGATCAGCGACACATCCTATTCAAGGGGTGGGCTCCCTTACCAGCGAGTGACTTGGCGAAATTCCGCTGAGCCCTAGCAAACTTCGCAGAGGATGGATCACCATAGGACTTGCAACAGGTCGGTTAGAACTTCACATTCGTCCACGAAAGGATGTCTTACGGATATGAAATGGTCCAGCAAGGTGACGTGCCCCAACTGTCCTTGAGCAAGTCGTTTAGCGTACTCGGCCTTCTTAATCGAGTGAATGGAAACAGCGTCAGTGATCGTCTCTACCAAGCCAGATGAGCCGCCAGTGATGAGAATCCGGAAACTGAATCACACGTCAATGATCCAGTCCGCGCAAAACTCTTTGGCACTTACTAACGGACCCAACACTGGACATTCTCCTCCCTCCAAATGTGTTCGAACTCTTGGATCAGCTGGACTGCGAGTTGCTCTTGTCGTAAGTCACCACCGGTCTTAACGATCACGGAAACACAGTCCCAATTCGCTGGATACGAAGTTGAGTGGTGCAGGGCAACCAGAACGTCGAAAACATACCCAAATGACCATACGGTGAATCCTGTCGTATTCGGCTCTGCAGAGGATTTCAGGGGAACGAACTAAATAACGGACGCCAGTCGTACCTTCTTGTTTGCCCACGACTCACTGAACACGACAGCGGATGGATCCACCTTGTTGAGTTCTTTCCTGATGATGCTCTCATCTTCCGCGCTGTTTGACGAGCCCATCCCAAGCTTGAGCATTCCACCAGAGCTCCCACCCTCCTTCATTCTTTGCATCCTCTGTTCCTCTAGCAACATCATCTCCTTCATAATACGTTCCCTGATTGATTTCGCCTCTGCATATTGTAAACGCAGCCTCTTGGAAGGTTGCTGCTCTGGGGCCAACACAAAGTTCGAACTTGATGATTCCGCCCCTTCTGGAGGAGGCCCCGAGAGCCATCGCCTCGGAGGTTGAGACGAACTGTCACCGGCAGATGCTGTTTCACGGGCTAAGTTGGCATTTAACTGAGCGAGCATGACAGCGGCGGTCCTCATCCTCTCCGAGTAGTCATCAAGGGTGAGGTCGTCACTACCGTTAGCGGTGGGGGATTTGAGAAAATCGATACTTTGAGGAAAGGAGGATTGAAGTGATGTGGGCATCGTGTCGATGTTGTGAGAGGCGAGGTCACCAAGGAGAGGTGTCGCTGGGGTGGATGATGATCTCGACCAGGCTACTAAGTCTAAGTCTTTATTCTTGGGGGCAGGCGGGCGGACAACGGACTCTGATAAGTTCATTGGTCTTGATCTGATAGATTCGTTTGGGCCATATATTTGCTCTACGAGGTCCATTTCTTCATCGCCCACTTCGGGAGGGAGAACGGTAGAAGTCACAGGGGTTGGAGGGACAACGATTCCCAGTACAGGCGGAGGGGGTTGTTGTCCCTGCGGCGCATCGAGGATAGCCTCGGATCTGCTTACCCCAGAACCCTTGGAGTCCTTGGATTTGGCTTTCTCCGCAGCTACCGTTGGAGTAGTGTTCGAGGTCGCATTGAAAGCAACGATATCTTTGGAAGTGCCCTTCCGCTCAGATTCCTTGACAGCAATCTTGCGGAGAATCTCCTTGTTACTTCTCTTGGTTGTATTGAAGTCGAGATCGCCGTGCAGAATCTCCAATACAAGGAGGTAGGGCGCGCGCTCAGCTGAATTGAGGACGACACTTTCCCCAGGAGGTATTCGAACAATCCGATGGTGTGCCTGAGGGATACTGTCTGGGCCCCGCGGTGCATCGGACGATGTGCACCATAACGGTACACAGACCTGAACCAAGGTGAGACGGTTGTTTGGATCACAGAAGCGTCCGCTTACTTCTGCAGGGAGCATGTGGTTGAGAGCAGTAAGTTCTGCCCTCAATGCACTTACTCGTGCGGGCTTAGGAACAATCAACAGTCGGGTTGCAACATTCTCTAGTGTGAGTAAGAATTGAACCTATGTGCTCGTATGTTAGGTTCAAAGGGGGGGTCAAATACTCGTCGACCGTACCTCAGATCGGCAGAAGTGGCTGCGTAGCAAATGCATCTGGGACCGTTGATCGTACCGCTGTAAGAGAGCCTCAGCTTGGCTGGGGGTGTTTGAGCGGCGTTTCCTGGCGGGGAGGAGTGAGGGGGTAGAGTGGGAAGGGCTGTTAGTAGGTTGTGGGTCTTCCTGACCAAACGGATCGTAAGAGAGCCTCGGTTTCATAACAAGATGCACAGGGAGAGCAGGTGTCGTCTGAGATGGTCCAATGGTCGTTCTCCGTGGGAGGTTCGCTGCACCGGCATCGAGGACGGGTTCCTCCTCCTGGGGACTATCGGGAGGTAGCTGTACATCATCTTCGTCATCGTCATCGTCCGTAGTGTTAGATATGGCTACGGACTCCTGGCTGGTCTCGCGCTCTAAGCCAGAGATCTCCGGTCCTTCCTCTACCACTCGACCCTGCTCGATGGCAACTTGGCCCATTATGGGCGTCAGTTGAGGGAGGCCTGGGGCGCCGGCCAAAACCATAGCCAGCCCAACGAGAGCGGGTTGAACGAGGGGCTTGACCTTCTTGCGCACAAATCTCGATCTGAAAGGGACTTGTAGGATGGAATAGGGCGTTGAGGTTGGGGTCGGAAGGTCCCCAAAGATGATTTCGTGGCATTGTGTGAGAACTCGTTGACACACTTGAAAGGATTGCGAGGTAGGGTCGGTGGAAAGGTCCTTTAAAGACGCTTGCATAAACCACAAGGTCTGAATGGAATCTTTAGACGTACGCATCCGGCGTATTAGATGATCGGACATACTAGCATCGCTATATGCGTCGACCGTTGGGCCACGTCGACCACGAAACACTCGAGAGCACGAGATTTAGAGGGTCTAGTGACAAGGAGATGGCTAGGAAGCCAGATCATGATAAATACGAGGTCCTCGATTGAAAAGACGAACACTCGGGTTCACCATATGAATCCCCAGACTTCACGCAACTCGCGAGGGTCTATCTCGTTGAGCCTCCTGGTCAGGTAGTAGGTGATGCCGATGTTGTCGGAGTACGAAGCCAAATATTGGAGCGCGACATGGACGGTGAAGAATGAAGGTGCGAGGAACAATCTCAAGAGCAAAGCGTGAGACATGTCGTGTTTTTCGTCGTCCGTCCAACCCCGAATACGGTGTCAACGCGATGTATGGATCTGGAGAATGTTGGCTGACCTCCCGGCCTGACTGCTGTGTGTCTTTCGCCGCGACCGTCGTCAGTCGCCTGGGGTATTTTGAGGAAGGAAAGTGTTTTCTGCCCGCAAGTCGGATGCGAATCCCCCGAATTTCCTTTTTCGTCATCAGACACGTCGCGTTTATTTCGTCAACTCATCCGCAACCCAGGATGCTCTGGACTCCAATCCTCGCTCTCCTCCTCCTCCCACTGACTCTCGTCTCAGCGGGCCTCGAAACTGAGCATGACAAACTTGTACAACTCGCAGCTGCAGGCAATGGCGTGATCAAGCTGGACGAGAGCACGTTCAACCTGCTCACACACCCCAAGAGAACATGGTCGGCCGCTATCCAGTTTACCGCCATGGACAAGCGGAGGAGGTGCAATCCTTGCAGGTACGTTCCGCTACTCGGTCCTTCATCCTGTCCGCTCATTTCGCGATATAGGGAGTTCAATCCCTCATGGGATACTGTCGCCAAGGCTTGGACTAAGTCCCCCACAGAGCACAGAAACTCCCATTTCTTCGCCACCATGGACTTTGACAACGCCCAGCCCGTTTTTCAGAGGGTGAGCTTCGACTGATGGAACTACCCACGAGATAATTATGTATTTACACCATCGCCCAGCTGAACCTCATGTCCGCCCCAGTCGTATCGGTGTATCCCGCCGTCGAAGGACCCAGGAAACCCGCTAGTGGAAGGACTGATCCCGCCAAGTATGATTTCTCCAGCGGATTTGACCCAGCCCCCCTCGCAGAACAACTCTCCCACCACACACCCATTCCGATCCCCTACCGCGCTCCAATTAACTGGGGAAAGATTGCCACAACTATACTCTCTGCTGCAGGCTTCCTTCTCTTCGCTCGTTTCTTCCAGCCCATCCTCACTGGCCGCCTCGTCTGGATCATCATGACGGTTGTTCCTTCCCTCGCCTTTCTGGGAGGTCTCATGTTCGTCCAAATCCGAGGCTCGCCCTGGCAGATGCCGAATGGGCAATGGATGGCTCAGGGATACTCCAACCAATTTGGTAAGGAGGTCCAGATGGTTGCTATTATCTGTAAGCCCTACGGGTTCCCTGTGTTACCGTCCATTACTTACCACGATGTCCAGATGGTTCCTTGGCTGGTGCTTTCCTTGCTCTAATCCTTGTCACACCCTACGTATCGCCTGCACGTCAGCGAGTCCAGATCTACACCTTGGTCCTCATCATTGCGTTCATCTATTCCTCGTTACTCAGCCTCTTCAGGTTCAAAAACAGAGGTCAGTCCCGCTCGCCCGTTTCTCCAAGCTTTCGCTGACGTGTCATGTCACCATAGGTTACCCGTTCCAGTTATTCTTCTCCTAGTGTAGAGAAATTTCACAAATGCAGTAATATCATAAGCATGAAATGGGTCAAAGAATTCTGGCTGAACTTTAACGAGTGGAGACGAAAACCGCGGGAGACACTACTACTAGCACGAAAACCGATAAAAACGAGAAACTTGCATTGAATAACCAATGTTACTGAAAGTGTGATGATCTACGATGGTGGTGCGGGTGATGTCGGGGTTGACTGTTGGAAAACGTCAACGTATCTACTGCGAACGTTTTTCTTTGACGCTTGAGAGCGAGGTCGGCTCGGAGGAATCGGAGGCTGCAGGAATCCTGTGCCATTGCTCGCGGGTGTTGGTGGCATAGGTTGTGTGTCATCGGGCACCAGATTCGACCTGACCCTCGGTATTGTTTTACGTGGTGGCGACGAAAGGTCGACAGCGGATGCTGGTCGTGGTGGAGGGGGAGGAAGGTTTCCTGGGGACGGTGGAGGCTTGTCCAACTTGCCCGGTGACGTGGTTTGGGCCCTAGGAGGCGGGGGAAGCGGTGAAGGTCTCGGCGTGTCCGCTCCGGCCTAGGGATGGGGGTTAGGTTGGAAATACAGGCGCTGGAATACTGGTCAACGTTACCTTCTTGTTCACCCATTTCTTGAGTTCCTTGTCGAAATAGAAGGTGGTCTCTTCTCCCAGGTTAGCCTTGATGGGACCGACTGTCTCTTTCTTCCACCATCTACCGAGCCAAGAATTCGAAGAAGCTGGTTTATCACCCTCTGGGATTCAAAAATGAGGAGTTACATGGCAAGGTCCATAAGAAAACACATACCGCTTTTTGTTGCCTCGATCTTGGGGGGTGGCCGCGACTCCTTTTTCTCCGTGGTCGCCGATCCGTTTGCCTCGTTGGCGTCACCATCACCACTAAGGGGTTGCTTCTTCGAATTATTTCCGAATCCGAGGTCTTCCTCATCTTCCTCGTCCTCCCGAACAGCTTGTGGGGTGCTCCTACGAGAAGAAGGAATGCTCGGCATTGGTATATCATCCATGAGAGAAACAAAGTTTCCGGTATCCTCGCCGCCCTGCTGTTGGAACGTCGCAGCAGTCGGGGTTTGTCCATCCGATGCTTTCAAGGAATCCCACCACGGGCTTCTTGATGGTCCGTCGTTCTCACCGTTCGCAGTGCTTGGACTGTTCTCGCCCGAAGTCAAGCCGGAACTGGTCTGCTGGTAGCGACCATAACCGTTCATCCCATTGTTCCCGTAAAAAGATGTTGGAGGTGCACTAAAGTTGGTGATCGAAGCGCCGGCGGAGGCAAGCCGTTGCAGCGGAGACTGACGGTCATGGGGACGGACGTGGTCCATAGCAGAGGTCGACCTGTTGATGGGGGCATGGGGACTGATGGTCATCGTCCTCAGCGCCGCCGCAGATTCAGTCCTCGGGGGTGCGACAAAAGGATAATGATTCGGGGTGACCGCGCGGGGACTTGTGTGGGACGATTGCGGGTCTATCGTAGATATTGAACTGTAATGCGAGAATGGGCCCTGGGCAAGTTCAGACTTGTGTTCCTCTGCGGGTGAGGAGTCCCCTTCTCCAGCGATGAACTTTGTGAGCTGGCCACCGAGCCACCCGCTGACTTTGTCGAGTCTTGGTTTGCTGAGACTTCCAGCGATCCACGAGCCGGACTTATCCAAAGACGGGGTGGCGATCAGACGGGCGGACAGACCCTTCAGTGACTCGATGAATGTAGGGGTGAAGTAAATGGAGGCACGATTGACCGAGGCGGTGATAGCGTCACAGTATCTGCATACGGCTCAGCCTCACGTCCGAGTTGCATTATCGATCCTGCGTACCTTGTTGCAAGCTGGACATGTCCCAATTCGGCCAGCTGGTAAGCTCGTATCAGTTTGTACGGCTGCAAGTGAGGAAGTCCGGGGAATGGTTCTTGTGCTTTTTGTGGGGGAGAAAGCGAGTAGGCAAACTCTACAATCTCGGAAAGTATTATAGGATCTGAGTCCCTGCTAAAGGTTGGAGTGATAGCCGGGCTGGCGGACCCAACGAGGACCCAGCGGGTTGTGGGGGATCCAAGGCCACCAAGCTGAGATGTCTGAGGGGACAGCATGTAGCTGAGAACGTGCGTATGAGGACCAACGATGCAGGTGAATGTACGAGGTAGATCCATACCAAACATGAGCAGCCTCGACCCATTGGTTGGCACTCAAATGATCACCTAGCGCAGTCAGGGCGGCAGATGTTTCAGGCGACGCCGAGTTGGATATCATCATTGCAACAGTCTCTGCCCACTTCGCTAGAACTTCCGCGGGGATGCTCGCGGACATATTACTTGTAAAGTTGGGAGATGTGGGCGTGACGCCCAGAGGGACGGGCGGTGGCGCGAGCTTGTTGTCAACTGTTCGAAAGAGCGAAGCGAGAGGAAGCATTGCTTGCACTGGAGTCAAGTGAATCGACAGTTTCCATAGGCTGTGGAGTGAGCGCACATACCAGAAGCCGCACCCTGGCCTGCGAACAAACCGTATACCACCCTCAAACTCTCGCGACTGTCCGATGCTGGGGTGGGCAGCGAACTCAGCCTTGGATCGTCGAGTTTGGGTTTATCGTCCTTGGTATCACTCGACCCTAGTTCTGCGCGAATGAACTCCTTAACGACCTCTTGCCAAGCATCCCGATCAATGCTGTTCGCGATTATCATGGCATGTGCCCACAGCTTCTCATCCAACGCGTAGTGGCAGGCTTGCGTACGTTCTCCGCGGATGAGGAATTCTTGGATTTTTTCCAAAGCAGAGGGTTTCAAAGTGGTGATGGATATGGGGGTCTCGTTGGATGCGAAACTTCCCAAAGCACCAAATCCATCAGCAGGCGTTGAAAATTTGGCCAAATCAGAGTCTGCATCGTCTGCTAGACGGGGCACCAAAGCCCTTCGAACGACTTTGTCAATGTCGGGACTGAAAAAATAGTTAGCACGTGAAACGGGTCAAATCGCTAGTGGTGTGACTTACGTCCCATTCAGCTTCCCATCGTTCTCCACCATCACCTTGAGTAAACTGAACAGAGCGAGTTTACCCTCACTTCTCCCACGTTCAGACAGTCCAGAACTAGCATAAGCAACCACGTTTGATAACTCAGAGATCCTGCCCTCGAGGTACTTCAGAACCTTGGCCTTCTTCGTCTTTGCCTGCGTCGAGGTTCCTCGCGCCAAAATAATAGTCGGTGATCTAGAGTCTCCAAACAAAGGGCCAGGATAAGCCACAGTCGTATCTTCCAGCGCGGACTGCGGGACCAGCTCGTGCAAGGGACGAACATGGATCTCCCTTGACTGCCTCGAGGACAAAGCAACATCAAACCCTGCGCTTGACATATCCGCACCATGGAAGCATGTCACTACTTTTCCGCCGAAACCAAAACTGATGACCGGCACGCGAGCCGAAGCTCTACCTAAGGGATCGTTCGTCCCAAGGAGAGAGGGAGACGGAGCGTAAGTCGGGTACGCAGCAGTGATTAGAAGTGACTCTGTTCTCGATGAAGGCCGGTCTAGATGTCCGAATTTGGAACTGTGCGGGGTATGATCCTGCACCTCACTGGACTGGCGGCGCGGCGTATATGGGTCTGACGTGACAGACGAGATAGTCCCATTCGTTGCTGACCGTTTTCTGTTCGAAGGCGCGTAGGGGTCGTAAGATGAACCATACTCCGATTTTAGAGTGGTTGATATATTGCTTCCAGGCTGAGAACGAATGGAGGCGGGCGAAGAGGTTCGGACAGGTAGTGGGTGGTCATACTGGGATATCTGCGGTCGAGTAGATTCCAAGCTACTTCGTAAAGAACCCGGGCGTGAGCCATGTCCACTGACTGGGGGAGATGAAGGCACCGGAACGGGAACTGAGCTCGGGGTGGAGGGCACCGTCGGCTTGTACGGATCATACGGTGGAGAGGTCGCCTGTGTCTGCGCGGGAACGAACTGGTTTGCAGGAGGGGGGTGATTCACCGAAAAATTTGTGGGTCTGTATGGATCATAGGGTGATACAGTGTGTTTTGGGGGTGAGGCCAACTTGTCGTTCGCATGCAATCGATCATATGAGCTGGCCCGAGAGTGTGAAGAGGCTGTGGGTTCCTCCTTGGGTCCAGGTGCACCTATAACCGTCACATCCCTAACTTCATCGTCTTTGGATGTCACGTAGTCCGACTGCCGAGCCGTAGAAGGGCTGGGACCGCCTTCACGATTCCACAAGAGTCCCGGAGAAGGGTCAGCGTCAGCGATAGGTGGAAACTCCTCAGCAGCAATGGCTGAAGCCTCTGGGTCATCAAGGCTATCAAACGAAACTTGAGGGTTCCGTTCGGCTGGGGGCTGGGGTATCGCCTTTCCGATGGACTTCTCCGGGCTCATCGTCGCAGGTCCCGGAGAAGCTGTCCAGTTCCTCTGAGTCCCTAAACCAGGAGAGTCAACCCTCTGTGGATAACTATGCTGCTGGGGACTCTGAACAGAGGGTTCTGGAAAGACCTGCTTGGAAGAAGAGCGGGGTGGAGGTGGGAGATGAGAGACCCCAGTTTCCCGAGGAACCTGCCTTGGCAGAGGTGGAGATAAGCTCGGGGACTTCAGACTACCCTGGTGTGCGGGAGAGTCGACTCTGCGGGGGTGTGGCCCAGTTGATGAAGTGTTGGCTCGTGGAGGGTTAGAAACTATCGGTGGCTGTGGAGGGACCAATGACGTATGCGTAGGAGGGGTCTTCGTCGATCCCCAGCCCGAAGGATGTCGTTTGGGTTTCGTCGGTAGTATTGGGGGGTCGTATGCGTTCGAGGTGTTGGTCCTGAACGACTCCGCGATAACTCTCGGGGGCGCAGGAACCGGGGGGACTGAGGGTTTAACGTAAGCATTTGAGTAACTGTTCAATGCGCCGTATGCGGGTGTAGATCGACTTTGACTGGGCAGGGTAGTTTGAACGGCTGGCTTATAAGGGTCATGAGCAGCATGAACGGGAGGAGTTTGCTGGATTGGGGGTTTGTATGGGTCGTATGTTGACTGGGTCGGGGGATTTGGTGTGACCGAGGGTTTGTAGGCGTCATACGTGGACTGGGTCGATGGGGAATAAAGGCTCGACTGTGTGGTAGCTAAACTCGGTTTGTACGGGTCATAAGCATCCGATGCTGGGTTCCGAGTTGCAGGTTTGAGGTGGGTGGTCTTCTGCTGAGGCGAAGCATAAGCAGAGTGTTGCGAAGTTGGTCCATAGGTGTAACTTTGTGTGGGATAAGTGGAGTTCTGGGCTGCTTGATATTGCGTGAGCGCCAAAATCTTCATACATACTACGAAAGGTACATACTAGGTGGTTGGTACGAGTTCGAAGCCACGTATTGGTGTTGCGGATCGTAAGAACTCTGGTACGCTAAGGGAACTGATTAACAAAATCGGGACTGTAGAAGATGTGGAAAGTACTAACCATTACCATATGCCTGGTAGGGTTGCTGCTGCTGATTCTGCCCGTACCCGGACCAACCCTGACCTTGAGTTACAGTACCAGAAATACCTGCATTCTGGTGGTTCGAATGGTCTGTATATCCTTCTCCCTGCGTGCTACTCGCGTCCACATTCGCATCTCCGGTTCCAAGCCAATTCGAATCCGATACCTCACCCGCTCCAAACAGGTCGTCGGTACCGTCCGAAGGCGCACCGCCAAACAAGTCATCCGCAGGCTTGTAATCGTATGCGTTTGAAGTTGTGACCTTCCCTTGGAGGGAACCATGATTCGAGCCGTAGGTCGTGCTCGTCGAAGAGGTGGGGGGAGGTGGGGAAAATGGACCTGAGTCTTGGGCAGAGTTCGAAGGGGGATTGACGGCAGATCCAAACGGATCCGAACCTTCATCCGGACCTGAACCAAAGAGCGAGGCGGCCTCTTGCACTGTGCTCATTGTGAGCTATCCACGGGGCTTTCCGAGAGATGCGGCGGGTCCTCGAGGCGAAACGAAGCGGAATGTTGGGAAATGGGGGAATATTTGGAGTACGCTGGAGAGAAGATTGCGCTGTTCGTAAGCTGCTCCCTGCTTTTCCCACCGCTCTGGTTGAGAGACTGTCGTCAGAGCAGTGGAGGAAGGACGTGATGGCTCGTTCGCCAAATCCGGACGGTCTGACCGGCTACGTGTGAACAAACACGTCAGGCGTCAGACTCGGCACTAGGTGACATCTCTCAAAACCAGCACCTCGACTTCGTAGTTTTCAGGAGACGGTCGCAGATAAATAGATAAATGCTAGTGGCCAGAATACACCACAGACAACGACGCCTCAAAAGAAACCAAGAACTAGGAGAATATTAGTAAAAGAACGTGAACACTGATAGCGAATGTGTGCGCGAATGGACATTGCAGGAGGTGTGCGAGTACGATAAGGACGGAAAGCGACGACCAAACATTACGAAACTTTGGTGGACAGAACCAACACTAAAACAGAAGGATGTATCGTACGCATAAATGGCTGTGGTAGGTCAGCCAATATTCAAAGAACGTCGAAAACGAATGGTCAAAGGGGAGAAGAGAATGAACGATGAACAGTCCGAACTTCCTGTTAAAAGCCGATATCCAACTTCACAAGCGCAAAATATTAGAAAATCGGAATACGAGAAACGATGAGAGGAAATGAAAGGAAAACAGAGGGACATGTATGATAGCTAGAGTTGAGGAATACTTGGCTGTGATAGTATTGCAGATATTATAGATGATGCGTATGTGTTGCAGTCGGGTGCCGGCCGGTTTAAGCGGTGGTGATAGTGTTATCCGGAAGTCCTTGAGAGCATTTCTCAATCAGGCGTTCGACTAAACAACTCCGTCAATGTGATGTGTAAAAGCCGCAAAGAAACGAAACTCACTGGAGATGAGATGTTTGCTGTAGGCACTCGAATATCGACGCATGCTCGTGAGCTGAGGCCTGACCTTACTGATCAGAAGCTCCTTTTGCTCCGCTTCAGCGACGGAGAGCGCTCGTTGCAAAACGTAATCTGGAAGAGCCATGGTCAGGAGTCGGGTATGTCGCATAAACCACAAGGGTCAACTCACTGGCAAACTGATCCTTCATCATAGTTACAATCGGACTGACGCCGTCCTGTTTGGGAGACATAATCTCTTCAATCAGCAAACGTCGACTCTCAGAGTCGGCAGTGACGAGAGCCTTCTCGCAAACGTTTGAGGCAAACTTGTGACGGGACATGTTTAGCATCTGACCACGGAGCTTGGAGATCATTAGAGTGCGATCGTGGACAGTTCCATGCTCGAGGACGAATTGAACAACATAGTTCTGGAAGTGATGCGATGAGCGATGGGCTGATCTCGTGGCTGGATAAACCTACCCCGAATTGGTCTTGCATTAGATTGGTGGTATACTTGTGGAGTTCGTCAAGCAGAGGCCGTGTTTGCTCCTCAGGGAGATGCTCGAAACACCTCTGCAACACACGGCAGCCATACGGATGCGTCGAAAGTTCGTACACGTTCCCGCGGAATGCATTGACGAATTCCAATCGATCGGGCGAAACGCGTTCTATCAGCTTCTGAATGACCTGCACAAGCGAAACACGGAAACGAAGTCAATCTTAAATCCGCAAAATTGAAGAAGAGGTACTCACGTGGTTGCCATTTGCATCCTTGACACACTTGAGAACGTGAGGGTCAATTTCCCGAACAAAGGTGGCCTGTTGATCAGGAAGAATGTATTCGACGGCCTAAATGGGGAAAAGGCAACGCATCAGATCATGGAGAACATGTCACAAGGAAGAAGTGATTTACCTTCTGAACCACGCGGCATCCGTACATCTGAAGGGAGAGCTGAAGAACGTGTCCATCCATAGTATTCGCTAGGACTGTCTTCTGAATCTGCGTTCCATATTCGAACAGCTTCTGGATGACATAATTTCCGAACACGTCCTGGATAAGCTGGAGGGCGTTATGTGGGACAATCTCGTTGAAGATTATCTCCTTCTCATCGCTGGTGGCAGACTCGAGCTTTTGTTGAATGAAACGTGAGCCGTGCTGATCCCCACTGAACTCGACGATGTATCCGAAGATATCCCTCAACTCCCACTTGCGGGTCTTGTTAGTGCGGAAATCCTCCAATAGCGGGCTTCGAAGTGGAGCGGAGTCGTCTCTCCTTCCTGTGCGCATGCCTTGAGGGAACACATGAGGACTATTCAGCCCGTACATTCCAGGGACGAGGAGACCAACAGGAGAATTATAGTCCAAGGAATAACCCTGATGATGAGGAGACGGCGTCGATCGCATTGAGGGAGGATACATCATCGCCTGGAGCTCTCGCTTCTTGTCGACAATGCCAGCTGGTAAAGCAGGGCTCAGCATCGGCGAGTGACCAGCGTAAACGATGGGCTGAGGGGGGTAATAGAACTGGGACGCCGGAGGCCGGGGTGGAGCACCATAATCATAGAACACGGCGGACTGTGGGCTGTGGAGCTCTGGAGGATACATTGCCTGTGGCCCAACGCCCGGATACAAGGCCTGTGATCCGCCGTTATCTATGAGAAGCAGGGAAATCAAAAAACCGATCGGGCGGAGGACAAGTTTACGTGGCACTTACTCGGATAATAGGCACTCGACAAATCCGGTTGTGGGAAGGTATTGTACGGGGAACGCCCTTGGAGTGGTGGCGCGCGAATGTGTGGAACTGAGACCTGGTTACCATTCGTCTGACGGATGTTCTGAGTGTTGTAGTCGTCTTCGACAACCATGCCGCGCATTCCAAGCGCTAGCTCATTGTCGACGAAGGAGCTGGTGTGGACTGAATCATAAACTAGCGGTGCGTCAGCTACCTAGAAAGACTTTAGGTAGAATTTGGAAACGTACCGAAATTGCCCACTTGCTTTGTTGGAGAGTTGGCCGGAAACTTGGTGGCGTCCTTGCCCAGACTGGTGTCTAGCCATTGTGGAGAATGTTGACCAGGCTTATTGTATCGGTCATCCTTGTAATAGGAACGGGACGTGGTCAGCATGGTGCATATGGTTGCGACGTGTCGTGGTTGGTGAAAGGAAGACGGAAGGAACGTACCATCCTAGCGGGACCAAACGACGGCCTTTGCCGACCGGGGTGTAGGGTCATAGAATGGGACCCCTGTGGGAACGGGGACAAAAAAGACTATTATATAAAGGACGCTCAATAAAAGGCAAGCGGCGGACCTTGGTGGCATCCCATGTTGTCCCGTTCCGGGGGTTCCAGGATTGATAGGCACCGTCTCCTTGAGAAGATGGTCTATCGGTGGCACTAGCGGCTGAAGAGGTTGACGAATTACGTTTAGAAGACGGGTTAGAACTGGCCCAAACCTAAAACGTCACGCGTCAGCGGGAAGTAACGTTGATGGGGTGCTGAGCGGGGATAACAGACCTGCCAGCCAGAATTAAGGCCTTTGAGGCCTGGGTTGGGACCTACGCCGAGGAGCATGTTGTTACCGAGTTTGCGTTGAGTCTAGTGGGAAGCGCATAAGAAGTCGGGTCGGGTAAGCCAAGCGGGGAATAGACTCGCATTGTTTGGTGAGCCCGAGGGCGAAGGACCGACGGATTGCGAAGAAGAGCCGGAAGGTTTCCTGGGAGTCCCCTCGTGATTTCCTGACATGGAATGGTCGGCCTGGCGAGCGCAAATCTCGTTCAGACCGTGGATATATGCGGTGGCAGGAGCGAGAAACTCGAGCTCAGAAGGGAAAGGCGACGGGGTATTAATCTGGAGGATGCGGTCAACCGATGAGTTGGAAAAGAAGGGGGGGCTGAGACGGAGGCAAATTTGAAGGTGCCAGCGAACGAGTGGCGTCTCGTGGCACCGATCGCTTGCGGGTGGATTACGTCGCAGGAGAGTGTAGACACGAGGCAGGAGAAGTTGGAGAATAAGAGGATACGCACTGAAAATATATGGGGGATATATGACAAGCTAAGCGGACACGAAGGATGTGACCGGGAAATTATTGTAAGGAGGTGAGGGGAGAGTGGTAGAAGGATTTCTGTGGTTGCATGCGAAGGAGCGACGGAAGTTGGAAAAGTGAAATACCGAAATACGACAAGAGGCAGGCTCGAGCGAGACTAAGCTGAAAAACGGACTCGGACGCTGTCCAGCCCAAGTGACGGCTTCGTTCGCCAACGCCCCCGATCATGATGGCCGCCTTCATTCTACACACGTGGCTTACACATGAAACACGGAACAAAAATTGGTCGAAAATTAAAGAAAATATTCTTCCTTTGTTTCCGCCTTCAGCTTTCACCCTCAGCGCTCCGCATCCATGGACGCACGTCCAACAATTACAGTGCTATCAGACCTCTTAGTGGAACACGTCTTATATAACAATACACCATGCGCGACCCTACCTGTACCACCCATTACCCTCGAGAACTGAAGAACCATGACTGTCGCTTCGCTGGACGTGATCCCAGCGTTAGTGGCTCGCACATATGAAAAGCTAATCAACTCGAAACAAAGACCACTCACCGCCACCTGTCTCTTCGGCTTGTAGCCGTGCGAGGGGGTTCGCTCCCCCACCACTTATCGGCTGGAGCTCACTCCCAGTGCTCGTGGGTCCACCTCCACCACCTCTCAGGGGTTTAGCAATCCTGCCAAAGTTTAACGGACTCGAAGCAGCCGCCTTTTGCGCTGTATAAAACCCAACCATGGCCGGTTTAATCTTAAACTTGCGCCGCCGCGGCCGATTTGCTTCCGAATTACGCACCTCGCGCTTGATCCAGCCGTTCTTTGACCGCCTGCAATTGGGCCTCAAACTTCTGGTTCTGGACGGCAAGCCGACGATCCGCATCTTGAAGTAAGGCTTCGAGGCTTTGTATCCGCTCGTTCCTTGCCAATAGCTTCCGTTCGGCGATACCGGCTTCTTTCTTCAACCCCGTATTCTGATCGACAAGCTACATGAAAGGGACCGTAATAACGGAACTGGTCAGAAAAACTTCCGCTCCTACTGTTGCAACCTTACGAGAACAGTACTGACCTGTTTCTGGACAAGTGTCAACTGTTCAAGGTTCCGTTCCAAGAACGCCATCTTTTTCTGCTGAGCTTTGCTGTTGCTGTTTCGGATAACGTTGTTGTATTGTTCACGGATCTCATCCAACTGAATCTCCAGCTCGACCACCTGACCAACAGGTTGGAGACCCCCATGAATGAAACCATGTGCGACTCCCTCACCTTCTCACAACGATTTTGTAAATCTCGCATGAGGTTCTTCTTAACCCCGTCGAACTCTGCGAGCTGTACACTGATGGCCTTCCGAGCGCGTTCAAGGTCTTGCGCGCTCTCTGCGAGGTTTTTGCCGCCCTCAATTCCGGCCGATGTGACGGCAAACGCTCGCTATTGGGTGATCAACGACCGTACCCGTCTGGCCAACCATCGAATGGAGAAGTGACAAACCTTAAGCTCCTCGTTGACACTCTTCAAACCATCAATGGTAGTGTTCAAACTTCGGATTTCGTTGGTCTTGAACTCCAATTGCTGCTTAAGATCCTGGATCTCGCTCTCATGAGATTGTCGCTTCGCGGTGTATTGAGCTTCTAGCTTGTTCTACCAGGTCGTCAGCGTCGGTTCCCTCGTATGCAACGGTTCTGTACCTTGAGATCAGCCATCGACTCTGCGATATCGACATTGCTTGTCTCTTCGTCATGGATGGTTTTCTCTGTGTCCCCGCGCATCTCAGTACTGGTGCCCTGCCAGAAATTTTTTATCAGCCAACTCACCAATCAGCTCCTCGTATTCCGTTTCAAGTGCCGCGAGCCTGGTCTCGATTTCGTCTCTTCTCCTCGCATTCATCTCGCTCTCTTCCTGACTCTGCCTCAAACGATCCAGAGTCTCACGAATCAAATTTTGACCATCATGCAACTGCCTCCGCAAAGCCGTTACGTCCTCTACGGTGAGACCCGAGACGCCGCTTTGATCGTCAATCACATCCAGCTTGGCAAGAATCGCGCGCAACTGCTCGTCCTTTTCGGAAAAGGTTCCTTGCTGTTTTTGGACACAAGGAAGGATGGTGAGTGGACGCAGTTCGTGAAATGGGCGCAATCAAACCATCATTTGATGGAACAATGAGTGGGAGAGGCGTGGTTACGGGCATCACCACCGTTAGCGCAGGAGAACAAGGGGATGAAGGCTAGGATGTGACATCTCGACACAGGCAGAAATGACACCCGAACAGAACGGGGACAAATAACAACACTGATGAGAAGTGATGGAGGAAACTCACAGTATCGAATTTGGCCATCATCATGGCCATTTTCTCTTGCTTCCTCTTCTCTTTGTCCTCGACAGATGCGTCCTTCTGGCTCGACCGCAGATCCGAAATGGTCTTCTTGAGCTCCTCGAGTTCCGCTTTGGCGTCCTCATTCTGCTCTTTAAGGATGTCGATTGTAATCCCACTCTCCTTGCTGTCGTAGTTGAGGCGTTCCACTTGCAGACGGAGCTCATTGAGTTGTCCAGACATTGATTTGTTTTCCTGTGTGGCGACGAGAATACAGCCGTTGTGAGCGTGGTAGAGATTAACTCGGGTTTGGATAGACGTACGTTAGACAGTGAGGACTCCTGATCTTTGAGGAATGATAACTCCTCCTTCAGCTCGGACACGAGTTTCTCAGCGGCATTCAAGACACGTTCCTTCTCGGCCAACTGGTCGCTCAGTTCATTCTCTCTCTTCAGGAACTCTTCCCTCTCATCCTTGTCTAACCCCACAACCGTCGGAGTCTGTGGCCGGCTGTCGAGATCGCCCCGCAGTCCCTCGAGGAGCGGATTGATAGGGGTGACAGCACCACTCCTGACAGAAGGCGTTGATGGTGTGGGTGATGGAGAGGTTGGAGGCGCCTTCTTCGGAACCGCACCTGCGGCCGCCTTGTCCGACGTCGCCCATTCCGATTGCGGAACGTTCCCACCGTTCCTCCAGACCGCAAGTTCCGCTTCAAGAGCGGCGATGTATTTCTGGTATGACGTATTTGCCGCCGTGGATTTAGTCAGTAGAGCCTTCAACTCCATTGGCGAGAGTTCGACGTTGACACGGGCGGTGTTCTTGATGCTCTTTGCGCGAATACCAAACCGAAGAGTGGAGATCGTCTCGGGTTCATTATACGAAGACGGAGAGCAATTGATAATCAGCGTTGTCCTTGAGTTACCACCGAGAGACTCTTGCAATATACGAGTGAGCTTCGAATCTCGGTAGGGGACATATTTGGCCTGTGGGAACGGCATTTTAGTAGGTTTAAGGGCGAAATATGTGCGGATATAAAAAGGACCTTTCCATCAGTCAACGCGTTGATAACCATACCAAGGGCCGACAAGGATTTGTTGATCTTCTTGGCCTCTTCTAAGGTCTGCCCCGAGGCACCTGTTTTCCCGACTTTTTCGGAACCAGCTAAGTCGACGAGGTACAGGTTTCCGGTTTTCTGAGCTCCAGTGTCGGTGTTCCTTTGGGTGATTGTGATGAGGAAAATCGAATGCGAGCGTGAACTTTCGGCATTCATGTCTGGGCCACCACGAGGATGAGAACTCCTGTTTCATAGAGAAGCGAGGGGATGGTTTGTGCTCACTCGTTGACGAGACCACCCTAGCTGCACCACCTTGTCTCATTATCTCATAAACCTCACGAGCGTCGCTGACGTAGTAATCCGAAAGGTTCTTGACGTATATACCTTTCGATTTCTCTTCGTGAATCTGGAGATTGTCGTTCTGGGCTGTGAGGGCGGAAGCCCTGTAAGCTTCTGCGATTAATTGTGTTCGAGGGGATGAAACTGACGGGCGAGAAGGTCCCTGATCCGTTCTAAATAGATCTCCATGTATGAAACTTTGACGACGTATTCGAGGTGCGATTCAGATTCTATAATGGATTGGAATATTTGTTCGGTGATACGGGGTATAAGACCTTTGAGTTCTGGGGAATCGATGTCTGCACCCTATTGGATTCATTAAGTGTCAAGGAACGAGTGCGCATATACCAACGACTCACCATCATTGTGAACGTTTTACCGCTACCGGTTTGACCGTACGCAAAGACAGTGCCATTGTATCCACCGATGACATCTGGACGACGAGTAGATTAATGAACACCCATTCCTCTGGTGGTTGCGGTGATCTGTACCTTTGACAATGCTGCCGGGGGTGGGTAAGCAACCAATTCGCAGCGAATGATGAACGGCCACTCACTCCTTGACACCATAGTCAAAGACCTCGTGCTGTTTCGTTCCAGGCGGGAATATCCTGTCAAAGGTGAAACCGTCCTTCTCTGGACCAGAGCTGGAAGCCGTTGAACGGATGTGAACGGTGGTGAGGTTCTCGTCGAAAGCAACGACGGTTTCACCGCCCTCGCGCTGTTCTAAGGCGTTGGGTGGGCGAAATCTGGGCAGGAGATGGACAGACGATCAGCAGGGACGTATGACGGCTGGAGATCATGGGTACCGGCAAACGACTTTGATATTCGTCGACGCCATCTCTAGAGGGGGTATGGAGGAAAGCGAAAGTGGAGTGATTAAGGACTAGACTTCCACGCCCTGAGGTGGACAGGGAACGAAAGAGGCGAGTGAACGTGCCCGGCGTGGTTCGTGTAATGTTCGAGAGAGCGGAAGAAGAGATTTGGAATTAGGCGTGATTGCAACGGTCGAACCCTAAAATCGCTAGACTGATTCTATCTAAGACTACACCTATCCTAATCATCATCGCTCGCTGGTGCCACTGCTCGTTGCGTCGCTCGGCTCGACGAGGCTGTAGGCCTTCGCGGTGGGGCCTCGTTCTGAGCAGCGTCGGCAGCATCAATCCACTCAGAATAGATGTCGATTGCTTCTGTCAGATCTAGCGCAACAAGCGGGATGAGTAAGGGGTGGCGGACGACTCGAGGGAAAGACGACGTACGGTTGACCTTGCTCTGATATCGCTGGTCACAGACCTTACACACGAGCAATGCAACACCTTCCTTCCTGTCCACTCGAACGTTCACGGAATTATCGTGATGGCAGAAAAGACATGTGAACGTTGTGTCTATAGGGGCAAAAGAGATAAGCGACAATCTTCCTCTCTCTCCTCGTAACATACCTACCAAGAGGTTCTTTCTTCCTGGGGCCCGTTGGCTTGCGAGACGACTTCTTTCGCTTTCCCATCCCTGTGTGCGACAGCCGTTGGTCGTCGTTGGAGTCGACGTGAGAGCGTGCACGTGACTCTCGCGTCCCCGGTTGAACTTTTGGCGTGGACAGACTCACGATCTTCATTATTCTCACTCTCTGCTGCTATAGCGATGACAACTCGCTCGAAATCGCGAGTGCGCGTACCTCCGCCATCGTCCTCTCTGTCTTCGGCATCAACCTCGATGGCTCCACCTCCAGCTAGAGTCCATTCTCGACAACCTTCTGTGATCCACAAGGCCAATACACTCCAACGGTCAGGAACCTCAGAGGTCATTCCCGATCTTCGACTTCGTCCCACTGCTTCAACCAAGTTGCAAGATCCAGAGAACAACATTCAAGTCGTCATTCGATGTCGGCGTCGTTCCGAACGCGAAATCAACGATGCTTCACCAATAGTCGTCCAGATGGACGGTGCAAAGTCTCAAGACATCTCGATCGAGACATCTGCCCCGACATCCAGCTTGGGCGTCGTAACTCTTCCTCCCACGCGTAAATACCCCTTTGATGCGGTATTTGGACCCGAGGCCAGCCAGGAACTCGTCTACGATGAAGTGGTTCAGCCTATGTTGGAGGAAGTTTTAGAAGGATATAACTGTACTCTGTTCGCCTACGGCCAAACCGGTACCGGCAAAACGTACGCCCTCATGCTCTCAACTCACCAACGTCAACTTCAATTAGTATTTGCTTTTAGCTACACCATGCAAGGCGATCTCACATCAACTCCAATGGGTAACCCCTCAATGCAGGCTGGAATGATTCCGCGCGTCCTGTTCCGGCTCTTCCACGAGCTGGAGACCAGCAATGCTGACTATAGCGTGAAGATCTCGTATGTCGAGTTGTACAACGAGGAGTTGCGAGACCTTCTCGCTCCTGAGCTCGCCGCCCCCTCTGGTTCTACACAACCCATGGCTCAGGGAATGACGAAAGATGCTTCTGTCCTCAAGATCTTTGACGACTCTTCTAAGAAGGGTGTATTCATCCAAGGACTCGAGGACTGCCCCGTGAAAGACCGTGCTGATGCCCTGGCGCTCCTCACAAAGGGGAGTCAACGGCGGCAAATCGCTGCAACCAAATTCAACGACCACTCCAGCAGATCCCATTCAATTTTCACCATTACAGTTCATGTCAAAGAGACTTCGTCTATCGGGGACGATCTTCTCAAGGTCGGGAAACTGAACCTCGTCGACTTGGCTGGTTCGGAGAACATTGGGCGGTCCGGGGCTGAGAACAAACGGGCTCGCGAGGCTGGCATGATCAATCAGAGTTTGCTCACTCTTGGTCGTGTGATCAATGCTCTTGTCGATAAGTCCTCGCACGTCCCGTATCGGTATGGATTTCCGTCTATCCAACGCACCGAACTGACAAGTATGTTGCAGCGAGTCAAAGCTCACTCGGCTTCTCCAAGATTCCCTCGGTGGGCGTACCAAGACTCGGATAATTGCGACTGTCTCTCCTGCTCGTTGCAACCTGGAGGAAACGCTCTCGACTCTTGATTACGCTCTGCGTGCTAAATCTATCCGGAATAAACCAGAGGTGAATCAACGCATGACACGAAATGCCCTCCTCAAAGAATACATTGCGGAGATCGAAAGGCTCAAGGCCGATGTTATGGCCGCAAGGGAGAAGAATGGTATCTTCTTCTCGGAAGAGAACTGGAACAAGATTAACGCCGAGCACGAGCTGAAGGTCACTGAGGCAGAGGAATCCAGGAGACAGATCGAAGTGATCGAGGGCCAGCTGAAGGCGGTGAGGGAGGAGTTTGAGCAGAGCATGTCATTGTTGGTGAAGACGGACGGAGAGCTCAAGGAGACGAAAGAGAAACTAGAGTATACTGAGAAGGAGGTCGAGCGGAAGGGAGGGGAGTTGAGAGCGGTGAAGGGCGCTCTGGAAGAGGAGATCGTCGTTCGAAAGGCTCACCAGAAGACCGAGCTGACTCTAAATGGTGTCTCCACACAGTTGAAGAAGGTTGCCCACAACAGCTTATCCGACCTCAGTGGGGTTTTCGACAAGCTCGGTATGTGTCTGTGCCAGCACCCATCTGGTCACTCTAACACGGCCTTTCAGACCGCAAATCTTCTGTGCTAAACTCGAACTCTAAAGCCATCAGGGCACACGGCAAATCCGTCCTCGCGGAATCCCAGAGTCTCGTCACAAGACTCGAGACTTTTATCCAAACTTCCAACCAACACTCGAAGAGGATTCGCCAAGACATGGAACAGTGGCAAATTAGTGAGCAGCAAGAGCTTTCCAACCAATTTGGTGTCGCCCAGGAGCAGGTGGTGAAGATCAACACCTCGCTTCAAGCCATTCGACGCCAGGAAACAGTCTCAGATGATTCTGTCAAAGCCCTCGAACAAGCCGTCAGGGACGCTGTCGCCAAGATCGAAAGTGGGTACAAGGATTGGGCGGTAAAGCTCAAGGCTTCCTGCCAGAAGATCTGTTCTCAAGCAGAAGCATCTAGCGCTTCAAGCTCGGCCGCTGTATGTAAGATCTATCTCTTTCAGTCGCAGCAGCTAACCGTCTTCTGTTAGGCCGAGAAGGCGTTCAAATCCGTCGGTTCGCTCCTTGAGACTGTCGTCAAGGAGTCCCACGCATACATTCAGCAAGAACGTCAGCTCTTGCTAGACGCGAAGGCACTTTCAGACGAGGCAACTTCCACCGAGATCTATCGGCTTCAGGAACAGAATGCGCTCCTTGTCCACCTACTCGAATCGGAGCGAGTGAAATCAGAGAAGGCGAAAACCCAGTTGATTTCGCGGATATCTGGGCTTTTGGGTGACTTCACTGCGGAGAGGGATCATAGCTTACGGGAAGCCTTTGAAGAGATGCATAACAGGAACGCAATCGGCGAGGGTGAGATGGAGAAGTGTGGGAACGAGAACGGAGAGCGGATAGTCAATGTCATTCGAGCTGGAGAGGATTGGAGCAGCTCCTTGACGAGGAGAGGAGAGGAAAGCAAACGTCTGCGGGACGGAGCGTTCAAGGTCAGGATTATTTGTTTCACATCGAGTGCTGCGAGGTTCTGATCAACCGTCTATCAACGATAGGCATTGAGCTCCTCGCAGGCGACCTTCAAGACCACTCTGGCGGATGTTCAGAGCAGCATCGCTGGATCATCGTCCACCTACCACGAAGATTTGAAGAAGCAAACAGACTCCCTTGATACCGCCTGCAGCGACGGTACGTACACCTGCGGCCTGGAACGTGCTAGTTGTTGATCCAAACATTCGCAGCCATCAAACAGCTGTCGTCCGCCAAGAGAGCAAGGGTGACAGCGACAAACACCCTGACAACGGAGGCCCAATCAGGTTTCACCGGTCTCCAGAATGGCCTCGCCTCAACTTCCAAAAACATACAATCGATCTCGGTCCATATATCTAAAGAGGTATGACAGGCTTTTGAACCATAATTCAGACATTGACGTGGGAATAGGCTGCATCGCTCTCCTCAGCGACTCAGACATATCATTCCTCCGCCACCGCGCAGATATCCACGCTTCGTCAGGTCACCGAGTCTCTGGTCGAGGCAGGCACGAGAGAAGACAGGCCCACTGGTAACACACCGCGCAAGAAGACGTGGAAATACCATGATCAGTGGGAATTGACCAAAAGCCGGGACGTGGTGCTCAAGGAGTGGAGGCACCGACGTGTTTCCGCGAAGGACAGTGAGACCTTCCTCGCTGAACATCTGCCGTTGCCCGACGGCGATGAAGAAGAGGTTGCAACCGAAGACAGCGATGCAGTGATGAGGGAGGCCGACGACGAGGCCGCAGAAGTGGAAGAAGAGATCCTTACCTCCTCTGTTTCTTCATCGTCAACCGCAGCGAGTGTGACGATCCGACAGAAGTGCCTTTCACCCCCACCGATTCTCGCCCCTCCGGTACCAGCTCCCGTTCCCAAACCTGTCCACAAGAGGACGAGCAGCATTCCCAAACCTGGATTAACTACCATGGGAACGCTGACGGATAGGCCGACAAATATCTTCGGCGGACGGAGACGCGTTCGATAATTCTATCTCGATTTCCATTCCCTTGGTTTGTCATAGTCATCCCCACGACCGTCGCAATCTATACCTAGAGTCACCCACGCATTGTATCTGTACTATACCATGGTTTTCCCTATTGCTATCGATTTTCCACTCCAGTCCTGTCGGAATTGTGACAACTGATGGGATGCGATACACGCGGCTAATAGACGCCCAAACATCCCTTCCTCCCCTGCGATCATGGCCGTGGCAGGCTTGAAGAGTCGGTTCACGTCCCAACTTGCCCATTTGGAAGCAACCTGACCGCGTTTTCTGCACAGCCGTTATCCTCTTATCCTTTGTTCTCGCCGTCGGTTTCTTGTTAATCATCCTCTCATGTGCCTTGTGGTCAAATTGGTTACCCCTTCTCGTTGGTGCGTAATCGTTCGGGGTCCTTCGCGTCCGAGTCGAGACATTCTGATCCGACCGCAGCCTTGACGTTTGTTTTGGCACCCCTACCCAATGCTTTGTTTTCACATTGTGGTTCGGATGAGTTTTCCACACTCGAAGATGGATCGGGTCCCCTCGACCTTGGGCGGTTCTTCACCTCCATGGTGGTCGTCACCGGCTTCGCCCTCCCGCTCGTTCTCGCCCATTCAGACATCATACGCCCAGGTGCTTGTGCGATGTCAATCGTTGGTGGAGGGTGCGTGTTTCCTTTACCCTACCTCCGCAGTCACCCCTTCGCCGGTCGAAACTTGCGCGCTTATCACATCATCGCCCCTCATTCTATCTAGGTTGGTCTATGGTACGATACTTGCGTACTCGGCTGCGTTTAAGCAGGATGATTCTGAGTTTGACTAAAGAAGCAAGAAGCTTCGTGTGTGCCGCTTCATGTAATAATAACTTCACAAGCTTAACCGATTTCCATTTCCCTTTACCCCTTCTTGTGGCCGCCCTGGTAAACCGTCGGTTCTATGCCACGCCCCCTATGCTCTCGCAATTTTGTTCCTGACGGGGTGTTCGAATGTTCTGTTCGCCCGAGGTGATATACGAAATGAATTATTTAACAAAGCGTACAAGCCGCACGGGATTCTGACCCACGAGGTTTCACTCGTCCTCAACGAGAACAGTAATGTGGCCAGAACCTGCCAACTCTCCGCGGGGAGCATTCAGGATCTCGACCTGCGTTCTAAGCTCAAACCGTCCACAGGAGACGAAGCAGATGGCCATCTCCAACTCCCTTGTTTCACCGCTCCGTATTTCCCCGAGAGGAATTCCCAGCAAGATTCCTTGGTAGATCACATGCTTTTCAGGTTCGAAGAACACGCTCGCTGTGAAAATAAGGTTTGTCGCTGTTCGGACCCCGACCCTGGTTAGACGTCATGAACAACGCGGAAAGGCGGTCGGAACCCACGAGAGACGTTTCTGATCCGCATTCTAAGGAATAGGAACTCATTGGGAGGAGCCCTGTATTTGCCACCCCTTCTGTTCACAATATTCTGGGATACGCCGTCTTTGTCGTAGGCCTGCTGTAAGAGATCCATCTGAACGTGGGCGGGGTCCGTGCGTAACGCGTGCAGCATCGGCTTCGTTAGCCGCTGCTGCCTTAGGGAAAGATCACCCGAACGAGTCCCCCCGGCCTTCTTCGGTTCAGTGATATATGTGAAGGGAATCGGCGGTGCCGCCTCACCTCTTTCCACCTCCCACGAATTGTTTTGAAGAGCTCTTCGCGATACCAGAAGAGTTCCCTTTGGAGTTTGAGGTCTTCGGACGACAACTTGGATTTGTCCACCACAAACTGACGCCCAGATAACGACGGTATCGGTCTCGACGTTTGTTCTTCTGTCAAGAGTAACTTGCGTAGCGCCAAGATTATCCTTTGAGACCATTCTAAATCGGGAATTGCCTAAAATGGGTGAGGTCAATAACACACCTGCAAGTCGACCCTGGGGGGACGGTGCGACATGTGCTAGCCACGACACTATCTGGGTGAGATTTAACACGACCTGGACCTGATGGTGCAGCTTGCCCCTGACCTTTCTCCATCCTCTCGAACGTGACTTCAAAAGGTAGCCCATAGGTATTCCGTACCTCGATCGAGAATAAACACCAGCTATACTCCTCGCTTTCCCCCAGAGAGGGGCCTGGACATCCCACCCCGACTCGGTCATTAAGCCCCGAATAATACAGGATATCCATGTCGTAACACTCCAACATATGATACACCGTCACCAGAACCGGGTATGTCAATTGGCGAGTGTAGATGTTTCCAACCGGGGGGTCGGCCTCCATGGCCTGCCGAGAGCAGGCGTAGGAGATGTGTATTGATCCGTTTGTGCTGCAAGGCTTGTCAGCGCGAGGTCCACAAAAATTGGGCAGGTCACCCGTACCAACCAGCCTTTCCAAAACAGCTGATGTTCACTGTCATCATCTTCCCAGGAGGAATCTCGATCTTGCTGTTCTCTGCGTCCCAGGTCAAGGCCTGGCGATGGATCAAATCGTATTCGGTTTCATATGTGTCGAAGACCGAAAGTTCCCCTTCTAGTAATGCTTGTTGGGCTGGACCCATAGTAGAATCGTCAAACGTGAAGTTCAAATAGTCAATTGGCAGTGGCGAAACATTCTCGAGGGTGATCCGAATAGTGGACCTGCGACGGCGTTAACAATCTTAGCACTAGCGAAACTGTGGGAAAGGGACACGCCTTTCTCCGTTGTATAGCATTACGGCACTGTGGGTCAAGGAAGACCGCCGGATCCTCAGAAGTGGTAACTCCGGAACGACCTTGAAAGTCATGTATCGAATCGGTTTGGCAGGCTTCTTTGAGGGTGGTGCCATAACGCTTGTGCGTTTGTCGGCCGGCCTCTCCCATGGATGAGCAGCTAATCCAGAATACTTCGTACGTCCACATTCACAAGCAATCGCCGTCTTGCGTTTCATGAGTTTATCTTCCTCCTCTTCGGTAGACAGGGGCAGGCCAAATTCGCGAGAGAGTCCATTTGGCGCTTGGACAACACACCCGCGGACGACAAGATTCCCCGCTTCCAGAGCCCTTCCAGTGATGAGAACATGGTGGAATGAATTAGCCGGCACGAGGACGGAAACAGGTTTGCTTTCAAAGGTTACTCCTGATGTGCTGGGAAGCATTTTAACAACATCCGATTCGCTGATACATCCGAGGCATACCTGAGGGATAAACTTGAAAGCTCCAGATCGAAAACGAACGGATTTCGTAAGGTGACCTGGAACTCCAGGTTCTCATTTTGCACGACCAACAAACTTCCTTTGCTGTTCAGAGAGCGTCTGGGGTTGTATAGGAAGGGGTCCGTAGTGACTCCTAGCCGTCTTCCAGTGCTCCCGTCATTCTCCTGTAACAACGAGATGCTCTTCTCGACTGGGAGCCGGACAAACGGTAACCTATTAAGATCAGGCTTTCGGTACTTTTCACGGAGAAATGGGGTACCTACGGGGACAGTTCAATTGTCACGATAGGAGTTCCGGTCCAGTATTCAACGGTGCGCGAGTCGCCTCTTCGCTTGGCCGTCGCTAGCGCCCTATTCGCCCCTGCATACAATTGGTTCTGATCCGTTGCTGTCATAACAGGGTGTAGGTTCTTCAGTGCAGACAAGCAGAATTGTGCGACGGCGGCATAGTCTAGGCGGTGGGCGATAAGTGGAAATCCGAACGGCTAAGAAAGTCCAATACCTGGCAGAGCTTCTGCAACAGCTATCGCCTCTCGGACGATTCCAATCTGAAGTTCCGGCCAACCGATAGGTTCTTTCGGGAGATCATCTTCAGGAACCGGTGGAACATCGCTCTCGCGTCTCTCATCCCTGGTCCGGCCGGCTCTTGGTTGAATAGCATCCGGACCGGTCTCTACCACGTTGACAGCCTCAAGGTCGACACCATGAATCTTGCATGTATACTTTACCAGCTTTACAATGCTTTCGTTGCCTTCTACCGGTTCGCTCTCCCGTATCCCGAGTGTCCCCGCAGCTGTGGCTGGTGTATCTTGTCCAATTACGACCGGCTTCGCACTGCTGATGCGGTAGTCATCATGGTGTTCACGCCCACAAACAACCAGATCCATCACGCATCCGATGGTCTCTCTGAGGACATAAGCCTCCTTCCGCTTATACCCGAGATACCCATACATCGCGGTAATGAACTGGAGGACCGCGATTCGCTCCCGAGAACCGAGATGCAATAACCACGGTCCATGAGCTTGTGACAACACCTCTGATATTTGACTCCGTTTAATGCCTGAAGTAACAGAAAGCCGTTCCAGGTTGACAAAAGACAGTTGATCGGGATGAGCGAGAGTTGGTGGGACATATGGTGTCGGCCCGGGGTTCAACAGTGTCGTAAATGCAACGGGCCCCCAACCCTTGGCAGACCATACGGAAAACAATAGAGAGGTGTGCCGAAAGACGCAGGTGATGTATAGATACGTCAAGAGTGGATACTGTTGATCCTGGTCGTGACCGGGTATGATCTTCGAGTATATGCCTGAGGCTTGGGCAATTTTCTCTGCAGGATCTATCCAAGGATCCTTGATAGAGCTTACGGAACCGTTCTACAAAGGCTTTTAAATAAGAGACCGAGAATCGACGGCTGAAATTCATCACCAAGCCGGCCCCACTAGTCCACGCTTCCAAAATTGGCACAGTTGCCAATCCTTCCAGTACGGACGCGTGCCAGAGAGGGTCCGGAAGGCTCTTGAACATCGCAAGTGCTTCTGTGTACCTAATGGATTATTACATTGCATGCTTGAGAACACATGGCAAGATATTCACCACACTACTGCGTCTTCCGTCCTCCCCGCGAGTAAAAACGCGTCGCCGAGAACTTTAAACAACCTTCCGTGTGATGAAGCCGCACCGATGCCGCTGGTTCGCTTCTTGCCTGAGGCTGAGGCGGAGAGAGTTGACTGGCGAAGGGAGGGTATTGCTGGTCCGGCAGATGAAGTCCGTTTCAATGTCGCGGATTTTCGCAAATTGGAAATAGTTGACAGCTCTGGCTGGCTGTGGGTTGAAGGTGGAGACTCACTCCTCTGTTCCGGATCTAGCGCACCTGGAAGTTGAGACGGTGGAAGGGTGGCGAAGAGGCCAGAGTTCAAATATTCGTTCCCAATGGGAGATTCCAAGTGTTGGGCCTGTTAGTGAATTGTCAGCAAATTTGGATTGTGCACACGAGTATTACCGACAAAATCAGACAAATCGGCCAATATGTTTGAGCAGAGACTGGCCAGTAAAGTCCCTAGGTGAAGCTTGGTCTTTTTTGCGTCCATTTGTGGAATAACCTCGACGCCCGACAGCGATGTGTTCAACGAGACATCGTCACTGGCGTCTTCGAACGCAAAACACACTCTGGACACAGGCAAGGCATAGTCAGACGAGATGACATCACGCACAGCATCATCAAAATGCGCCAGGGTGTGTTCGAAGCCCTCAACTGAACATGAGGCGATTCCGATGACACCCAGCGGAAACGCGGAGGGTCTGAAGAGCGACAAGGGGAGGTGGGATTCGGGGGGAGGATGTGATGGGAAACTGAGGTGAAGACAACCTGTAGCCAGAGTGTTGGTTGTGGGAAGAAAACGAGCTGAAAATAAATGGGGTGAGAGCGGGTCCCCCGGGGGACGAATGCACGTTGCAGACCTCGTTGATCCTTGTCTCCTACGGCGATATCTCCCATTGGTATGCTATCGAATGACCTAATCTCTGCTGCCCGCTTGTCGAAGAGAGACTTTTTTATGGATCCTACCGGTACGAGAAGGATCTTTATCTGGGCCAGAGACGCAAATGCGAAGTGATCCATGGGATTGCCTGAGGCTATAAACCAGCCGAGGTGGTCAGACTTGAAGCCGAGTTGATCACCACAAGGCAGGGTGATTTGATTATGTAATCAGCCCACCTCAACGTTTAACTTAGCTGATGGCACGGGATGGCCGCGAATCGTCCGACAGGCAACAAGAAACGGGAAAGCGTCCGTGGCATGAGCTGTGATCAGTCGAGAAGATGGTCGAAAAGTTAGGTACGCGTTCGTGGACTGGACCCGTCTGGCCTGTACATTTCCCGCTCCTGTGACCCGGTGGGCCAACTTCTAGGGACCTCGTCTTTTTGTTTCACGCATCATGTGCGCAGCCTCAGTGGTTTCACTGCTGCAGACAGTCATCTATCAGTCCTCGAAACTGCGCGGAATGATCCTCTTCCTGACATAACGCCCGTCTTAGGTACAGTACTCGAGCATAGGAACCATTTCAACGTTCCGGCAACAGGCTCCGGAGGGGCACCAGATGAATGACTCGACTGTACGACGTCACCGCCATCGTGGCCAACGTGGGCCTTGGAGCTTGGCGGTTTAAGTACGACCACTTATTTATGACTGTTTGGCTCTCCATTTTTCGCCGATCACATATGGTTAGGCGTGGTCAAGGGAACGCTTCCATATATGCATCGCTTCGCAAGGAACTGGGGAGATCGTTGATCGCTCCCAATTCCCTCCAAAGGTACGGAAACTCTACTGCGGACGGGCACCTCTGTAGACGAAGGTGGATTTCAGGGCCGAATGGGAGAGCTGAACAAAAGGCAGGTTGCACTCTGTGGCAAACGCGACCAGAATGTTCCGGCACAAAACGTAAAGATCCGATGGGATACATGTGGGTGATCCTTACTGTCGCAACAACCCATAGATCTACTATGTACAACGGCTACAACACAGTCATATACAGAAAAATGGTAGCACAGAATTAAACAACAAAAGTATTTGCAAGATAACACATTATGACATGGTGATCTTCATCATTACCCCACCGAGAGTCTGTGAATCGTCAGAGGGTACCCGCCACGGATACTGAAAGGGACATACGACAATGTCACCATGAGAAACCAGAGTTGGCCGCCTTATAGGCGAATAGTTCACTGAGGTCCCTTGTTCCGAACCAAGGTCTTGGATAAAAACCTAAAAGCAACACACTTGAGCCGGCAATCAAAGATTAGAGTTTAATCAGAACAACCTTCCCATCCTCATACCAAACTTCTGCGTGGTTCAGGCTTATCGACATCTCCCGTGGAAACAGTCCGTTGGAGGGATGACTGGGGTTTGATTCCGTCGCCCGGCCAAGGATGATGCGACTGCCAGCTGGGATGTAGACACATTTTGGCGCGAACGTGTAGCCGGAGTGGGGGCTGAGATTGAGGTATTTCATGCCCATCATCGGGAAGTGGATAGGGGTTGAGGGGGCTTCGCTGGAAGCCAGGAAGTTGAGCTGAAATGTGCCCCGGTCAAACCCTTTTAACCGGCACAAAGTCGTTTTGTTTGCAGATATTTTTCCGTGTTGGGGTCAACGAAACTGCAAGTGGCGTGGGCTCAGACATCGAATATTAAAGTCCCCGATCCCCCTCGATTGCAAACTGGGTGTGAAGCAAGGGGTGTCCATTCACATCATGATGGTACGAAGCGTCTCATGTCGGGGTCTTTCGTAAGGATCGAGAAGGTATTAGTGTTTGACGGTTAGTGTGGCAAAGGGTGTCTCGTTATGCGCAAGGCCCCGCGTATTAACCTCGTTTTCAACTCGAGTTGGACCCTCGAATCCGGAGCAAGGGTTCCCCGCGAGCATTCGGTGCCAATACAAGGGAGACCTTAGGCGAATAGTAGAACGCATCGTGGCTGATGCCCGAGAACACACAGCGCCCTATGCCTGGGCCACGGTATTTAATTTTGTCCGTGGATTTGAATTCAGTTTTCCGTTCACGATAACCGAGTTCCCTGGATCTGAGGTTAAATATCCAAGTTTCGCTCACCGGAGTAAATTTGCCGGGTGCACAACATCGGAACGGTCACCACAGAGACAGATAGGCGTAGCGTGATGCCGCAACAAGCCGACAAGGATTCCTGGGTTCCTTTGGTACTAGTGGCCTCGTTGCAGGGTTGGGTGTGCTCCCAAGGCCGAGGCGGACGGTAACCCAACGCTTGAAATCTAGACAGGAAATGTTACGTCCTATGTCACACCCACTGTCACGCTGCCTGTGACAAAACTTCATCCTCTTTTGACGTCTTCGACAACGCCCTCAAAATGGTGAGCGACCCCTTCTGTCGTTCGAGGAGTCCGAGGCACACCCGATTAACGTCGGAGAACACCATAGGCAATGAGCGACAAGGTTCTAGGGGCTGGAATGCTCTTCACTGCGCTCTTTGTATTCGTTTATTACACAACATGGGCGATAATCCTGGTATGAATTCCTCACAATTGCGTTTGAGCCCCCCTAATCTCTTCCTCAAAGCCGCTCATCCACTCGTCCAGCCCAATTCATGATTACTTTCCGGCCAGAGAATGGGCAGTTCGCTTGCCAGCATTCCTCCTCGTTTTGGGGTTAACCGCGATCGGTCTCTTTGTTGGTTCGACCATCGTCAAAGAGAACAGAAAGAAGGCCCAGAAAGCGCGACTAAGAACCGCATGAAAAGTACTATTGCTCTAAACGACTGTCGCTATATCTTTGGTCCTTTCTGCTCCTTCAACTTGTTACCCTGATCTCTCGGCGTGTTCTTTCTGGCACTTGGACACGTTCTTTCTTTGTCGATTCGAATGCGTGAAGTTTTTCCGCAGCCATTATGTCGCTCGCTGTCTGATTCACCAATACATCGAATGCAATTTCATTCATGGGCGAAGATATGCTCTTCGCGAGGCGTGCGAACTGGACGGCGCCAAGTGAGTAAGCGAAATTATGCAATAAAACATAAATACCGACCTTTGATGTTTCCCCCCCTCCGACCAGTGGCCGTAGCCTGTTTAACAAAGCGACCTGTGGTGAAGTTTCTAACGCGACCGATACATGGGCTTGCCTCAGGAAGACGAAGAGCTCCGCAACGGAGGACCAAATGAGTATTGCTACTGGCTGCGGGGCGTATGTGAATGAATGAATTAATCGAGGAGATGCGTGCTTTACCGAAACACTTCCATTGAGGGCGTCGTTTTCCAAGGAAAGGACGATCGTCTCGAAAGACGGCCATAGTTCATTCCAAATCATCTTCGCCGAATTTCCATGAACTATCCCACCCTCGACCACACCGGTCTGGACCGATTCAAACATGTGGACAAACAATAACCAGAGTTTTATTGACACGTAGGCCCGGTTTATGTCTGCGGCGCCCATTTCCTGACTTCCCAGGCTTTGCTGCGTGTGGTGGCGGAGAGAGAGTTGGAAACAGCGGACGAAGAGCGAGAATTGGGAGAAGAGGACTTTGGCGACCACAAACGACTTGGTCTTGATTGCAACGGAAAGCAGGAAATTCCACGCTCGGACGGCTGAACCAGCTCTGGATGGACGCTGGGGGAGAGTTGGAAAGCGAGCAGGTTAACCAGGGACGACGCACCTCTGCATTTAATCCGGATATAATATTTATCAGTGACACCAGGCCTTTATCCGCGAGTAGTGTGATCAACTTTGCAACGGTCTCGGCAGCGATACAGTCTGCCTGGGCGAAGTGCTCGGTCGGGGTGTATGAGAGAAGGTAAAACGTGCCGTCCTCCGCGTATCGGGCCAGTTGCTTGGCCGGGATATCCATTTCCGGGTCAATGACCACCTGACAGGCATCAGCGACATCCGTGCGAGTGGACCGCTGGGTAATTCTTACCTCCAGAATTGATGAAACAGTGGAGGAGGGGACCCTCGCTTTCCCACGCAATCCGTCCGACAAGATTTCCAACATTGTGTCGGTAATGCTGTTTGCGGATATCTCCTTACCGCCACTCTTGTTCTGAGCGTTATACCTCTTGTACAGCGCCGACGTCACTCGGAAGATTCGCTTCAAACTTTCTGGTGAGGCGTGAAACCTCAGCAAGGTCGCACGCAAGACGGTCTCTAGATATAGAAGTAATTCCTGCACAGACTGAGCGACCCACAGCCCTGGCGCAGGTGAACACAATTAAGCTTACTCGACTGTGCGCCTGATTGTTTTGAATTAGGGTGGAAGCCATCAAGAAGAGTGGCGACGCGTCGAACGAGCCATAAGACCATTCCGCGGTCTTTCGAGTGATGTTTGCGAGACTCAGTCCCACCACTGGATCGAAAACCCGGCCAAATTAGCCCGGGAAGACGGTCAAGGTTCTGCCACACCTTGCATCAACTCGGCGCTGAAGCCAGAATGATGGACCACCTCAACAAACGTGTTCATGTTACCAAGGACGTGCTGGAAGGAGGCAAGATCATTGTCCGCGGCCCGTGTCAACGTGTCCCTAAGCAACGCATCCCCGAGAGTGTCCCCGTTTGCCGCATGGACGCTCCTTCCGAGGATATTGCGGAGTACGGTGAAGAACGACGGTTCTAGATTACGCTGTAAAGGGAGGATCTTCAGTATCAACAGCCCGAACAACGAACGTGGGGGTCCAACCTTGCAAAGTGTATTGAACACTCCATGCGTGCTGAAGATCGAGAGGATTGTTTCAATGAATGATCGAGTCTGGATTACTAACTCGTCCTCGCCGTCGTGATCCAGCGACACGATAAGTTGCGCGGCTCCTTCCAGTGATTCACTGAGAATCTATCAGAACACGACTAAACACCGTGTTCATGATGACGTACTAGATGATGCTCCCGACCATGTTTGGCCACCTCTTGATGCACGCGCCGCAGGCTGTGAGTGCCAGTTGCCGAATCTCATAACTTGAATCCATCGTGACGATATCGTTAAGCTTCCTGACAACCTTGCGAAAACCTGTTTGTAGGTGGCGTAGGGGCTTGCTCTCCAGATCGTGTTTGTAGGTTATGATAATGACGCATTTGACCAGGTTCTTCAACACGATGAAGGGAAGGGACTCGACGGCGGCTTCATTAAAAACCGCGAGTAAAACGTCCACGAACACAGATCCGACGAGGAGAGATGTGTGGAGGTCATCATTGGCGTATGGTCCACCGATAGCTGATGGAGCAATGTCAAACGGCTGGTAGGCGTCGAGGAGATTAATAAATTCGTTTAGACACGGATGTGATGATTCCGGTAGTTCGCGTAATGTGCCAAACTGAATGTAGAATGCCTGCCCGCTTCCAGATGGAACTTCCGACACGTCGCGGAACCCGAAAGATCGGACCAAATGAACTTTCAACCTCAGTAAGGTGAAGATGTCTGCGGGCACGCCATTTGAAATCATCTGCATACTGAGAAGAAGTAAACATTCCTAATTCCGACGGTTAGCACAATCACGTTGGAAATTATTTTTTTTCTTACTCTGAGCTGACGTGTTTCTTTATCTTGCCCGGCGACCAATGAAACCTCCGGGTCCTCACTGGAGATACCGTACAGTGACTGGGAGAGACGTCAGTGGCACCCACAATACAGAATCGGGAAAAGTTTACCAGGTGTGCGGCCGCTGGATCGTGATCCCCCACATGGCGTTCATAATCATCTTCGAGAAGAGTCTCAATGATCACAGGCCAGGAGAGAACTGTGGATCTGGATCGTCAGTCTACGAGTTAATTGTGAAAATTAATTCTAGACTTCACCTGACCAACGTGGAAAATGAGGCAGGAGGTGAATCAAGAATGTGACCAATTTAACTCGCTCCGCGACTGGTGCCTTTGACAACGCTTCGTTCCAGCAAGCGGAGATGGCTTCGAAGTGAGCCGGAAGAAGTGTCTGTGACCATGTGTCAACCGCGAGCCGGATTTCTTCCTAATTCAAAATCTTAAGTCCGATCAAGAAAGTGAAAAAACGAAGACCGACTGTAGGATCCTTCCATATGCAAGAAAAGTAATGATTAAATATCTCGATCACACTTGGCCTCCACTGCCGATCTTCGATTTGGAAAGCAGGGTTGATTACGTCCAAGACCATTCTGAAAAGACGCAGCGCGCCGTCGAATCTGGGGGGCATGGATCATTAAACCAAGCCTAAGGGGTCAAGTTGATCGTGGTACCTGATTTCCCAGTCTTCCGATGAAAAAAACTTGGACCACATTTCCAGAAAAGGTTCAACGTCCACGACAATCAGACGCAGGAGAAATGAAATCCGTGTCGTGGCAAGCTTCCTGTGTTGCATTCCATAGAAATCCCAGGCACTATTGGAGGGGTTGTAAACCGGAGGATGAACATATCCGGCAACAGGGAATTCTCACCAGGCAACCATTGCTGGCCCGTTTCTGAGGATAATGTTATCGATTTCATGAGGTTCCAGGAGAGTGGTCTCATTCACGACCGCCGTGAAGAACTGGGCGATTAGGGTCGACACTTCTTCGACTCCGGTCAAAACATAGCGACGCAAGACGCTAATCAGTCCAGGATCTACCCCAACGAAGTCTGGGTGCCTCATCGCCCGAGCATTGAGTTTCCTCCGAGATGGTAGATCGGCGACTTCGGTTTCCTCGACAAACCCTAATGATATTACCTTCTCCCGTTCGCAACCAAAGAGAAGCAGGCACGCTGCAAGGGATTGTTTCAGGAATGGGATCCTATCGTGGTTGAGTTGGCTGATCATTTAGTGTAAAATTTGACTCACGCATCGTTGACTTTCTCGACCTTTAAATCCTCCAAAACCTGAGGATACACCGACCTATGAATATTCGAAACAGTCGTCTGCAACTCCTGCCTTCCGAGCGATCTCAGCCACGTCGCACAGAAAAGTGCATCGATGAGCAACTTGGAATCTTCCCATGCCGAATCGAACCGCCGAACCAGCCCGAACATCTGCTCAAACCTGGCAACGGGTATCTCAATGCCAGAGCGCGCAAACGTACAGAACCAGCGTAAGCCGGTCTTGAGACCTTCTTTGCCTTCGGAAGCAACCCGGAGCAGAATTTTCCATGGATCTATGGGTGCGAGCCCCCCCAAGTCCATAGAAGCGAGGCCAGAATTTTCGAGGGTTACACTCCCACGGGCGGCCACCTCCGCATCTTTGTTGAATAGACGTATAAGTAGCGGATAAGACTAGTAGATCTGTCAGGGGTTGCGAAGGGAGCAAAACAAGCCACAGACCTGTCGGTGGTCTCTTGGTAACAGATAGAGCCACTGTTGGAACACATCCTCAAAAACGGTGAAAATCACAGAGGTCTGTCCAAGTTTGATGATACTCCTCAAGTGCCGTTCCGCCGCCTCAGTCGCTCTGGACTCTGGTCCACTTTCGAAAGAAGAATCCCCCGCCAGCTCTTGAGACAACTGACATATCATGTCCGCATATGCCGATCGATCGTCGTCGTGTAGTGAGCCCATCCACTTTGCAGCATATCTAGACATGAGTTCTCGTCTGTAGTCGATATAGACTCGACCGTTGTGGAACGATATTCCAGGGGTACGGTGGTTCGATGCGTGAGGCGGCCAAGGAGCGGCTTCCGTAGAACGCACACCCGGTAGTGCGAGGCCTTTAGGTACGTGGTCACGAAGGACGGTTGCAATACAGTCGTCCTGGCCGAAAAAAGCGTCAGTAGGAGATTGAGGACAATGAATGCTACGTTCCACCTCTGCAAGGATCCACGAAATCAAACATCGAGTCAACCTCCTCAACGCATCGTCTGTGATCATCCGGTCATACCAAAACCTTCTTGTCAACAACAACAGTCCAATCTCGTTGATTGAAAGGTCGAGATCAGACAAGCATGCCTCGATGGCCGCGGCGAGGGTTTCGACCTCATTGGAGAGGTCAAGACCGACGGGCAGCGGGAAGCTGCAGTATTCTTCCTCGTGATTGGTCGTTGCGTCATCACCGACCCAAAGGTTGGCGAGGTCCGTCCGCTCCAAGAACCCCAACGAATTTAGATGAGAAATGAGGTAACGGGCACCATCGTCGGAGGTGATGTCGAATGCCGCCCCAAGGGCATCTCGAATGTGGGCCAAGGAAGCTAATTCGTACGTATGTGCTGTCTCCGGGTCATCTACTGAGGGTTTGATCATATTGCTTCCTTCCAGGCGGTTTACGTCGAGCAAGTCACGTGAGTTCTCACAGACGAGGGGGTGGTGGGATGGTGGAGATTTGATGACCGTTAAGATGTATACCAGAGAAGCCCAATCGAAACACAACAGGTGTTTTTCGGCACTAATGTCGTTCTCCAGGAAGTACTCCTCGAACGTCGGCGAGACCCTAAGATTCCTCCCCGTGAGGAACGTGTGATACAGTTGGACAAGGTAGTGCAATTCGAATTTCCTGATCCCCTTCTCGTCAAGTTGTTTCCTCGTGAACCCGCTTGCCGCTTCGGACGGTGGGCTTTCCACGACGATCGAACCCAAGGAGATGCCAAACTGCAGCATTTGTAGCTGAATCCATAAAGCCGAGTACAGCACACAAATTTCCTCGTATGACTTGTCACTGAGCTGATCCAGTTTGTAAATGAAGCCCTTGTAAACTTCCACAAACGACTGTCGAAGTGTGGCCCACGGAATGCGAACGCAGGCATTGTAGGTCTGGCGGCCTTCGCACACGACCAAGTCCTTCGCGGATGAACGGGAGAGACATCCTGGATGGGCAAAACGGTGGCATTCCGAGCATTTCATTCCTTGCGTTGTGTTTCCCCACATCGGCTTTTCGCAAAGGAAGCACAACGTCAAGGTGAAAATATTGGAAAGCTTGAACAAATGTCGCGATTTCTGAAGTTCCGTTCGACCGAACCTCCGGGAGGGTTGAGAATAGCAATATCGGTATTGCGCCGTCTTCCCGTCACCGTCCTGATCCATGTCATGCTGAGCGAGACAACACCCTTCCGGATACGTGTAGCACTTGAAATGAACGGCACACCGGCACAGCGGGCAGACAAACCCGTACCCTTCCAACTCCTCCCCACATGCAAAGCAGCCAATGGATAGAGCGTCTCTCGAATTGCCGAAGTTCCACGGGACAAAGGAGTGACGGTACTGGTCCACGTGGAATGAGGTTATCTTGGAGAGTGTGTTCGAGAATTCAAGGGGGTTCAAAGTAGGCAACACCTTGGTTACAACTATGTGTCCCAGCGCCCGAGGCCAGTAGGTGGAGAGTATGACGATGGCTGCCTGCCTGGCGCGAACAGAGCAATAAGCAACGACTTCGAAGACGTCGAGATAAGCATCTGGTTTGGCTTCGACGATTGTCTCAAATAAGCGAAAGAACCTGTGTAGATTGGGTAGGGTCGGATCCAGGATGGTGATGTTTTCGAAGATTGCGGAGAGAAGTGGTGAAACGAGAGAGGAGAGGTGATAGACGACGAGATCCTGGGAGGGAGCGTTGCTCGACGGTGTGTTTTTGGATTTTGATGGTAAGGAAGACCAAGGTTTCCAGCGCGCATTATCGGAAGCCGAGGTGAGATCTCCAGCCTCTTCGACATGAATTTGGATGACCGACTCGTCCGGATCAATGTCTTTTGCTGGGGCTAAAAGCCACCGTTGATGCGTGGACGTGGATCGGAGTTTCGAAATGACACACCTTCGACCAGTACGTTTCCTTGGGCTTCTCTGAGGGATTCTAGTATGGGCCGGATGACCATGGTATCAAAAAAGGTCAAAAGTTTTACGTGCATCTCCGGACGGAAGGTATAAAAGGCGGGGAGAAGAGCGAAGCCTATCTGCGAAACAACTTTGGGGTCGCGTCGGTTCATGTGTAAGAGATAACCAGCGGCGTCTAGTACCACAGACTGGAGTGCGTTTGGAGGACGGGAGGGACGTGGAGCGGTGACCTGGAAACGACAATCCTCGGAAACGATGGAAGCAAGGACCGAGATCGAATATGCAAGGAGGTCTGGAGCGGACAACCTGCCGACCCTCCCTCTAAGAGGTGAAGAAGACCGCGATCGACGGCGGGATTTACTGCGAGAGGATCGTCGTGGGACATTTGTGGAAAATGCTGCCGAGGACCGGTCGAGTGAATCTCTGGGAGATGAGATTGAGCACATTTAACGTGACTGAATGCGGCTTCGTACCCCTCGTCAAATATTTGCCAGCCCGCACTCACAGCCACGGCGAGTGCGCTAACAAATTGGTTGAGAAGGTTAAGGGTCGAGTCGGTCGAAAAGGACCCGTCTTCAGTATCACTGTCGTCTTGCGTAGACGTCCCGGGGCGTGTTTGGGTACCAAGACCTGCCCTGAATTTGACCACGCCTTGAATAGCTCGAACCGTTGTTCGAAAATCTCGTGGTTCGGTACTATAGGTCCCACCCGACTTGAACGCATGAAGGACAGATTCGGGCCTCGCTCGGTCGCGTAACTGACGGAGGATGTGAGCGAGGAGCTTGCGGGACTCTTCGCGGTACCTCTGGGTAGGATCCGGTCGTTGGGTGACCGAGGGATGCTCATAGTCGAAGGAACGACGAGACGGGGGTTTAGGTGATCCGGGAGTGGATATCCGGAAAGAGGGTAGCTTCACTTGTGAGAAAGAACGGCCTCTGGATGTGGCGGGTGAGACTTGGTCATTGGAAGAGTTTGAGGGAAATGATGAGAGATTGACATTGAGAGTTGATAGAGTTGGTTTGACAGGGGAAGAGGGCGCGGACATCTAACCTGACCGCCAGATATAAGATGAGTGTTTAACGTTTAACGTTTAACGCTTAACTCTGCACACCGCCGTGGAGTGGGATGGTGACGACGGTCACGATGGACTGGATTTGTCGGCGCTCCGACTTTGTCAGTTGCAGCTGTAATCACGATAACGGGAACAACGGAGATACAACATTCGGGAAGATGTGATAGTACTGGTACATCCACAGTAAATCAACCTCGCTCGTCCTTAGTGAAAGACTACAGTCGCGGGTATGGGTGCGGTCAACTTGGTATACCACATTAGAAATTTATGGCAGCCGTCTGGTGGGTGACGTCAGGCACCCCGCCGCGTCGCTTGAGAATCACCCAATTGACCCAACCTCAAGGGCTTGGCCACACCTCGCTGCAGTCCCGTCCCCCATCGACCACAGAATGCTTCGCACCACCCTCTCTCGTCCTATCTATCCTGCGCTGCGCGTGGGTGCTCATAGATACCCGTACCCTCAAGTTCGTCTCGCATCAACCACACCATCCCCAAGGCCATTCCTCCACCGCACGCGGCTGCTCCTGCGCTGGACCGGTTACACGGTAGGGTCTGCAGTACTGGGCGTCACGCTCATCACTGGTGCTATTTTCGTTCACGATGCTTTCACCTACACCGAAGCCCACGTCGATAAAGTACCCGTCTCGCCTTTGGCCCTCTCCCCCGAAGCAGGAGGCCCAAAGAATCTGCCCATCGTTAGCGCGTTCCTTGGCGACATAGAAGACCCGGAGAACGAGCGTATTAACCAGAAACCCCGGCTGGTAATCGTTGGTGGTGGCTGGGGTGTGAGTGAAACTCCCGCGGATGCTTATCAGACTGAATAAACCACAATCTCTCCCAGGCCGTCGGACTGCTCAGCAAACTTTCCCTCGGAGACTACCATGTTACACTCATTTCTCCCGACACGTTTACAACCTTCACTCCCCTCCTCCCTTGCACGTGTTCCTTGGCATTTTCTTGGCACTGTCACTGACGAGCATGACAGCCGCTGCCGTAGGCACCGTCCAGGTGCGGTCCCTGGTCGAACCCCTGCGCAAAATAATTGCGCGTTTGGAGGGTCATTTTATCTCTGGAAAAGCCGTTGACCTGGTCATGTCTGAGAAACTGCTCGAGGTCGAAGTTTGCGGGCCCAACGGTTCAAAAAGATCCATCTACGTACCGTGAGGCCCATTATTTCTCAATCATCGCCAAACCCTCATCCCGTATATAGCTATGACAAACTAGTCATTGCAGTTGGCTCAGTATCTTCTACCCACGGTGTTCCCGGACTCGAGAGCTGCTTCCAGCTCAAGTCCATCGCGGATGCCCTCAAAATACGACGAAGAATCATGGGTAAGCGGTGTGACGATCACTTATTACCGTATAAACTTACCTCAGGACAGATAACTTCGAGAGTGCTTCTTTACCTACCACAACGTCAGAGGAACGACGCCGCCTACTGAGCTTCGTCGTTTGCGGGGGTGGTCCCACGGGTGTGGAAGCTGCTGCCGAAATTTACGACCTTTGTCAAGAGGATATCATGCAGTACTATCCAAAAATTTGCCGTCAAGAGGTTTCGATCCACGTCATCCAAAGTGGCGAACATATTCTGAATACTGTGAGAAGTATTGTCGGCTGTTCCCGCTCGTTTACCTCTCATCCCCATACTTCAGTACTCCGAAGCTATTTCCAAGTATGCCGAGGCAGGTTATTTCCAAAATAGTCTCCTAGCCGGATTTGACCTGGTGACTCCAGGATAAGTTTGCAAGGGAAGGTGTCGAATTGGTCACTGGAGCTCGGTTTGTTTTTGCCTATCGTCTGCCCCGATCGTCGACCGACCCATGTACACACAGTGTCTCATCCGTGCATCCGAATCACGTCGTTTACACCAAGAAGGATAAAGCGACCGGAAAGCTCACGGACTACGAGATTCCCGCAAATTTTGTGTTATGGAGCACCGGAATTGCGATGAACCCATTCACCTCCAAGGTTGCCGGTTACCTACCAAACCAGGTCCACAAGAAGGCCATCGAGGTGGACTCTCACCTTCGCGTGAAGGGTGCTCCTCTTGGCACTGTGTACGCCGTTGGAGATTGTGCCACCGTGAGCCTTCTAACGATCCCGTAAGCATCCTTTGTTGACAGTCTGACAGATCGAGACGTCGATTGTGGCACATCTTCTCGAATTGGTCGACGAAGCGGACAAGAACAAGGATGGGAAGATCGACCTCGATGAGTGGGAGTCGATGGGTTAGACTTCCCCCCATCCCCTGGGTCGCGCACTAATTGCCACGTAGTGAAAAGCATCAAGAAGATGATACCAATGTCAGAAATGCACCTTGACCGGGTATGTCATCAAGCGTCGAATCGACGAGAAGCGAGAAATCGATGGGTTGTCCACAGGTTAAAGAGCTCTTTGAACTCTACGACAAGGACCAGGACGAGAGCCTGTCCCTAAACGAACTTGCAATCATGCTCCAAGATATCGGTAACAAGATCACGGCTCTTCCCACGGTATGCTTCCCTCTACTTTCTCGACCGACCTCGTGTAATTGTTTGACCCGTTTCAGACCGCGCAAGTTGCCTCTCAACAAGGCAAATACCTTGGGGCGAAATTACACCGATTGACCAAGCGGGATGCAACCCTGACCAAGAATATGGTCGCGCCCGAAGCTGCGGACGAATTCGTTTCAAGACCTTTCTCCTACCATCACCTCGGATCGCTAGCGTACATCGGTAATGCTGCAGTGTTCGATTTCGGAAAGTATAGCTTCATGGGCGGATTGGTGGGTCTCTTTTGATTGTCGGAATCATCATCTCGGTTTTCTGATGGTAGCACTTTCGACGTGTAGTGGGCAATGTACGCCTGGAGGTCCATTTACCTTAACGAGCAGGTGAGCACCAGGACGAAGGCGCTTCTCATGGCGGATTGGATCATCCGTGGTATCTGGGGGCGAGATTTGTCCAGGTTGTGAAAATCGTGGTCAGATATCACCATAACCGACAGCTGTTGGTAAACCCGCCCTGTGCCCAACGATGGGGTTCCTAGAGTATTGGACCGTTTTACTAGTACACACATCCGACTCCTTTTTATCCCAAACGTGTATTTACGGTAATCTGTCAACTAACCCTAGTGCCAGATAAAGCCTCAACTGTACCCGTTCTTGAAACCTATTATGCGATCTCTTGCCAGTCTATTGAGGCTATAATCGCTGTCTGCCCGGTGAAGGTTCCCGAAGTTGGTGAGAGGATGGTCATCTTGCGATTAGGGATGTCGATCGCGGTCCTAAACCGACGTGCAAAGCGGATTTCAGTACACTCCTCTCGGACCGGTGTAGAGAGATCAAATGCGTCGTTGACGTACACGATTATGAACCCTTGAACAGGTAGGTCGATTAATTCCTCATCATATTGTTCGCCATCTCCGGCCGTAGAGGCTAGGAGGGCCAGGACCGAATTCAAGAGCCCAGAAGATGAGCTGGACGGGTCGACGTGTAAGGGGAGGAGTTCTGAAACCGTCCGTGAGGCACCAATTGGAAGTGCGGAAGAAGGTGCCATGGCTTCTATCAGGGCGAAATCGGGGTCCCGCAGTAAGGATGTATGTTAGTCAGTGAACTGCCACAGGAAAATTGAGAACGGGGGTATAACTTTGATCAAGCGAGAGGTTACAATAATACATCGACCGCGAAACGTGATTGATGCGATGCACAATCCCGACCGAGATGTGAGTTCGTGGGAGAAAAAATACCGGCTCGAACGAAAAAAAAAAGAAGGCGTGGAACTCCTTACCTCCGCCGATCCTATAAATCGTGATATCGCCGAACGAGACGACAGTAGACGACGGAGCCAGAGACAAATCCGACGTGGGCTCATGTTGGAAAAGGTAACTTCCCTCGCCGTTATCGCAACGGTTAGGTATTTTGATTTTTTGGCCATACATATAATTCTGAATCTGATGGTTCCTCACCCGTTGTCGATACGTGTAGTCCCTGTCGGCGGCCTGTAAAATACCCACCCACACGACGTCCGCGACACGCGCGAAATGAATGGAGGTCAGTCAGTACAACGAGGTTCAAATGCACGTCAGCCAACTTTTTGTCTTCTTCCATCGGATGGGACAAGCGAGATAAACGAACGCCACCTGATTTTGGCAACCTGATCACATTTATTGACCTGCCATACGTTCTTTGCATCTCCGCATATAGCTTTTCCTGACCGATCACGAGGATGATGTTGACTGTTCAGGGAAGGAAGGAGAGCCGAGGATCAGTACCACCCCAAAACCTTGTAGTCATGAGAAAGAACATGGACAGACCATTGAAGGACTCGGTGCATGCTTTGATGAGGTTGTTCCTGTGGTCCCCGGATGAAGAGGAGGCAAACGCCGGAGGCGTATCGATGATGAGCCCGGCGGCACGTCCTGTAGATACATGAAATGAGATACGCTGTTTCGGTACATCATCGAGGAAGCTCTGTTGTGGGTCTTCCGACGCCGGTATGTCTTCTCGGAGAGAAAGCTTGATAGGGAAAAACCCTCTAACCTTTAGGATCAACTTCTAGTCGCTCCCGCACGCGAGTGCCCAAATTCCGGATAATCCGCTCGAGTAGCACAGAGTTGCGTTGTATTTCGGTATGTCCATACCAGTATGTCAGGGGGATCAATGCGTTGGAGGGCCAGACAGTTGGCGCGGTTGACGCTGACAATCCCAATGGACACGCGGCCGTCGAGGTAGATAACGGAGTGGACAGGGATGTGGCGGAAATGCACCCTGGGACAGACCACGCACCCTGGAGAATGAAGGACCCGTAAGATGCGACCTAACAGGATTGCTCCCCAGATCACTTACATCACCTGGATCTACGTTTACAAGGATAGGTGACCACTCATCATGCCCCCAAGGTTCCCCACGTACAGCATAGTTGATGAGCGTTTTACATAACGTTGTTTTTCCAGAGTTCTCCGGGCCGAGGACAAGTATATGCGGCGGAGTCGCTGGAACATTTTGAGGATCAATTCCATCCAGTGGAGCCCCATTCGCCGTTGCCAATGATAGAATGCGCATCTGCTCGAAAAGTATACTCGCAGACTGGTAGTGGCCCATGGCGGTCTCCTCCGAGGTATACTCAGTCGCAGGGTCTCCATAGACGTGAGGGAGAAAGGGTAAGGTCTTGGAACGATGATCGGGAGTCGAAGGAGACTTATCTCCAATGTGCATCCACTATGGGTGTAGATAACGGCTTTACACTCTCCTCCGAACAAATATGCTATCCCAGTAGCGAGTTCTGTTCCAAAACACTCAGCATACCCATCCACGAGCTGATGGGATCCAATTCGTCGGTGGGTGCGTATCGAGGGTCACGATGGCTGCGTACCTTGATGCCAATGCAAGTGTTTGGCGCAAGTTCGAACCTGTACTCGCTTTGCGGCTGCAGTTCCCACTCACGGAACTTTTCGTCACTCTTTGGATCGCTGGTTGACGCGTAAGACATGCTGGAGGAAGTTTATTGAGGTTTAGCTGCCGCGTCGAGGTAAAAACAGAAATACAGCGGATACGTTTCGCCGGTCACTTAAATACTTACCAGTCCTGGGTCGGATCACTACCCCGACTACTGGTATCCATGCTTCTCTTTCAATATGCGACGTGGTTAAATCCTTAAGAGGCCTCCTTCGCCGATGCCTCCTCGTCCCCCCCCACCTCCTCCCCAATGTCTGACATACGCTCTCACGAGGACGAGAAGACTCGGGGTGCCCTCGTCAACTCTGGAGATGTGGACATCGGTGCGCAGCTCGTTGCGGGGAAAGATATTCACCTCGACCCCAAGGAGGCGTTGAGGCTCAGGTAAGCAATAGCCCGACATCCTTGCCTGGCGGGGTGTGTGGTGACAAGCGTCTCGATCTTTAGGCGCAAGTTGGACTTGTACTTGCTGCCACTCATGTGTAGTGAGTAACGAACCCGCATTGCGAATTGAGCCCACCCATTAATCCGCCACCCTCTAGTCATGTACCTGTACGTCATCGAATCGCGCCATGGTCTTGCGTTCTAATGTTCTTCTGTCTTCTGACACCTTTGCCGCTATCCAAAGGTTGACATTTGCCGACAAGATTACACTTGGTCAATCCGCCGTACTGGGTATTATGTGCGTACGTTTCCCTTGGTCCCGTTCCCCATCCGCTTATCCACAGCTGTATCAGCCCATCAAATCACCTTTCTGCAAACCAATTCAACTGGCTCGGGACCATCTTTTACCTCTCCTACCTCGTTTTCGAGTATCCACAAAACTTGGCCCTTCAGAGGTGGCCCGTCGGGAAATGGATGAGGTCTGTCAGAAGGCCTCTCCTCTTGTTTGAAGGCTAATAACCAGACAAGCATAAATATCTTCATTTGGTCTATCGCCTTGTTATGCCATGCCGCCTGCAAGAATTTTGGTGGTTTGTTCGCCGTCCGTTTCATTCTTGGTATGTGTGAGGGAGCAGTCACACCAGGGTTCATGATAGTATGCGCGACTCCGCTGTGTATCCATTTTCCTGCCGCTCAAATGGGTTGCCTCAGGTCACCTCCATGTTCTACACACGCAATGAACAGATGCAGAGGACTGGATACTGGTGTAAGTTAGCCGTTTTTGCCAGCTTTTCCTGTCAATTTCCTCTGACGTCAGTTTCCAGTCCTCATGAACGGCGTCGCCATCATCTTCTTAGGCTTGCTTGCCTTCGGCTGCACGCACACCAACACCCCAGATTTCGCACCCTGGCAATGGTTGGTCGCCATCACCGGTATCCTGACCTTCATCGCTTCCATAATTTTCTGGTTCTTTTTCCCCGATTCCCCGACCAATGCCTGGTTCTTGACCCCAGAAGAGCGGGTCAAGGTCGTCATCCGTATCCGGGATAATCAAGCCGGTGTTGAGAACAAGACATTCAAGAAGGAACAGTGAGTCCCCTCCCACGATCTCACGTTCGTTTTGATGGTTTTGCTCGAGGCTCATGGTGGGTTAGGGTCATCGAAGCTCTCAAGGACCCTAAAACCTGGCTTTTTGCCTTCTTTGCCGCTTGCTCGTAAGTTACCCACGCTCCCGCATGTCTTTACCGGCACTTGCGTTTACCCGCTTTCTCCTCAGAAACATCTGGAACTCGGTACGAGCCTGGCTTACCGATAGATGTTCGCTTACCTCTGTCCCGTAGCTTATAAACCAACGCCAGATCATTCTGAGATTATTCGGGTTTCCGCTCTTCCAGACGACGCTTCTCGGATGTATGGATGGTGTGGTTGAGAGTGGGTGATCTTCTTCCGATCAGGGCTTGACACTTTATTTTAACTTCTCAGAAAGTTATCGCAATTTTTCTCGGTGTCACAATAGCTGCGCGTTGGAAGGATGGGAAAGCCTGGACTGCCATATTGAACTACGTCCCTTCGGTCATTGGAACAATCTTGGTTGCCACTCTGCCCAGCACGAACAAAGTCGGCCTTTTATTTTCTTATTGGATCTCAAGTACGTCTCCCCCGTTACCGTAGAAAGGTTCCGCCAAAACTCTGACCACTGTCGTACTCTATCGCCACCAGTCTGGGGTATTGTCCCGTTCGTCATCTTCCTCTCGTGGGTCGGAATGTCAACATCCGGTCACACAAAGCGCGTCACCGTCAACGCTGTGGTTTTGATCGCCTACTCCATTGGTAACGCTGCCGGTCCCTTCATCTGGCAAGCGCAGTACAAGCCAAGGAACCAGGTTCCGTTCGCTATCATCAGCGCCTGCTCCGTCGCTTCAGCCTTGACATTGTTCGTCACCCGTCAATACCTTGCCCACCAGAACAAGAAGAGGGACGAAGAGGCCGCAGCGAGAACGACTAAAGGGGACAAGTACGATGATGTTTATATCACCGTTATGGAGGACGGGAAAACGGTGGAGAAGAAAGTTGACAGGGTACGTTCACTCCAACCTCCCCTCCCTCTCATCGTAGGTTTTACATACGAGTGACCTAATTGTGTTCTCGATTTACATTTTTAGGCTTTCCAAGATCTCACGGACCTTCAAAACCGAGAGTTCCGTTACGTCCTATAAGCCCTGGTCGTTCACACCGAAATTACGTTTTTTTTATGACGTCGTACAGACGCATGCACGTCAACGTGGGTACATAAAATTCAGGAAAGAAATTCGTTTGTCTTCGCAACGCTATTCAATTCGTGGCCAGCTTGTTGCTTGGATACCTCTTCTGGTCTATTGTATTTTTATGTAGATACGGCTATTAAAGGTAGAGGAAGAATACACCTGCCCACAGACATATACTTCCGCCCGGGATGCGGTGGCGTTACGTTTGGGGAGTAAAAAAAGAAATTTGGATATGCGTCGTGACATGGTATGGGAGGCTATCAAAACAGTACGGAGAATCTGAGAGGTACTACAGCATTCAAAGAAAGAAGTTTGGAAAAACAGGGAGAGGAGAAGGATAGGTTGTGGAACGTTAGAACGATACATCGGTCGTGGGACAGGACATCGATGGGTTTCTAGTCATAGATAGGAGCACCGAAAGGATTAAACAAGAAAAGATCACAACAGAGAACCTTTCAAACGGTTCGGCCTCCAGAGACACGAAACGAAGGAAACCGGCGGGAAGATTAGGGCTCCTCAGAGTTCCATAGTCGACAACTCCAACACCCTGAAATGAGTTAAATCCTTGGAAAACTCGGACCACCCAGTGAGTTCTCGCCAGTTGTATCCGTTGGCCTCTTTTTCTCCGGCCGCGTGGAAGTTACCCATCTCTTCTTCCGGGACGCCACGAAAGAGGAAGAAGAGCCGTGTGAACACGCACTGATCTGCAGTCACCGAAATGTCGATGGCGGAGGATATCTTTGCGGGAGAGAGGAATCGATAGGCGATGTTGGCATAGGTGTTAAATGCAGACATATTGTGGCTAAAGCGATGGCTGAGACTCCCCCGAAAAGAAGAGGAATAGCGTTCTGCACTCACTTGATAAAATTTGTTCGCGCTTGGATCGACAAGCCGAGCTGGTCAAGGACACTGATAATGTGCATCAAGAAGTCCCTCATCGGCATTGCGAAGCTGTTTCGTGGGGCGATGAATTCTTGGGGATTAAGCATACTTGCATCAGGTCTGCGCCGCAACTAGGTAAGAGCTTGTAACCAAGGATCAGAGCGTATATTTGTACTCACGATGCCTCATAATACAAGGAAGTGGTCACAATTCCGGTTTGGAAGTGTTCCATTCCTCCACCTGGATTGACCCTCAAGAAATACTTGACCTTGTTCTCTTCTACGACCTCAGCAGGTGGCCATGTTGTTCCGAAGGTCCAATACGGTGATGTGGTCAGCACGACATCACAATACTGCTGGGCAGGGGGGATGATGCTCAAATGACACTTGGCTGTGGGTGGTTTAGCGACGGTAGCCAGTTTGCTGATAACCTTCGTGTCAACAATGAGCTCTTGAGTAGCAGTTTCGTTGGGTATCCGTGTGCCGCTAAATTCGAGCGAGTGGTTGTCACCATCGTGAATGATCTGGAGTTTACCCCAGAAGATACCATCGACGGTAGTCCCGTCTTCCATGCGGGCCATATCGAGTTCGTCGGAGGTTATGAGGGTGTCTAAGGCAACGTGTTGACCCGGGTGCAACTCGAGGTTGAAGGTTGCGGGCATTTCGAGGACAGGAGGGGGACTGTAAGGAGGAAGTCATCTATCTTGATACCACTCAAGGTGTAACGGTCTAAGCTTACGGCGGAATTCTAAAAAAATAGCGTTACTTGGACATTGGATCGCAAAGCCGAGATATAACGTACTCTGGTTCTTCCTCAGGAGGCGGACCATCACTAACGATCTCTACCCGTAAACCCTGAACGCCCATAGTGGCGATTTGATACGAATCTTCGCTCGTGAGCTGCAAAACATGTAAGCCAAACATCCCCGAGCTTAACCGGATTTTTACGGACGTAGATGTATGGCCCCGACACCAGGCGCTGGGTGGAGTCAGAATCCTGCTTGTGGCGAAAAGTGTATCCCATACCGCTGCATGCAAAGACGCATATTCTACCGGCACACGCATAGTGAAGATGGCATCCGGGGGTGGTTTCGTCCAATCACGGGCCAAAGCATCGAGTTCCTGTGATCCAGAAGTGAGACAACCGGATAAGATATCAGCTGGAATCAACCCACAATGTAGGTAGGAGGTAACTGGGAGATTCGACGGTTAGTCGAGTCATGTTACATTTGTGGCGAGAACATGCATACCATCCGAATAGTCTCCATGTCGCCATAGCAGAGGGTGAGTAACCGTGTCCTTGCGATGGTCATCCCGGGGTCATGGCCGATGACTGCGTCCTTGGGAGACTTGGGGGTGTTACCTCCAGCACCCCATCTTCCCCAGAAGGATCGGCTTCCCGGTAAGCTGGCGTTGGAGTTCCTGGAGCGGGGTATCGATGGTCGTCAGCTTCCGATCTTTCGTGAAAGAGAGGTGTGCTAGTCAACGTACGCTGGTGAGAGTAACATGAGTGGTCGTGGGTGGTAGGGAGGAGGGAAAATAAAGAATCGATAGGATTAGAGTGACAATGGGCGGACAAGCATTAGAGGCCGTGTGTCATTCGGAAGAAAACTTTCCGACTGATAACTGGATGCCCCGAGGCTGACACGAGGCGGATGATGATGGCCATTCCGAGATGAATCTCTATCTGTCTCTCTCTCCCTTTCCCCCTTGATCCCCCTACGTCTTTTTTGTAATTCGCTATTGTTCGAGAACTGTCTGGTGAGCCACCGAACCAGCGATGGTACGGTGTCTGCCGCCAGCTAACCGCTGGAAGGAGACGCCGATGAAAGAGAAGGAAGACGTATTTCGGGATGCGCCTGGCACGGCTCACAGCGATGTCATCCGGTCTACAAGTACCATCCTCGGATCTCAGCTGTACACCCAAGTATCGCACAGGTTCTCGAATACGACAGCATCGCCCAACAGAAGATGGGACGCTCACGCGACACATCTCCCTGCACGCGTGTTGATACGCTTGATATACGAAATATTGCATTCTATAGATAGAGTCTGTGTAAAACAGATACACACCAGTCCTGTGCAATCCTATGCTTGAACATCCTCTCGTCTTTGTTTGCACTCGTGGCGCAATCCATAGGAGTCTTTGAATTCCAAGTTCTAGAACTTGGAATTCAATGTCGGAGGTCACGGAACCGTCACGCGTGTTTGCCGCCGTCTCCTCCATCTTCCGGCCTCACCTCACGTCGTGAACATGTTGCCCACCCTCCGACCAGCTACTAGACCTCTTTCTAGGGCTGTAAATTCCGGGAGGCGGTCATTTGTCTCCACAGTTCTTCTCTCCAAGAGCTGGGACAACGATACCGTGGCCGACCTTAAAAAAGAACTGAAAAAACGCGGACTGACTTCGTGAGTTGTAATTTTTCTATCTCGCCCACTGCAATCATTCAAATACAGATCTAGTACAGGGACTAAACCTACCCTCATCGCTCGTCTTTCCGAACACGATGAGCGTCAGCAGCGTGATGCTCTGGCCTCTCCACCGATGCAAGCCCGAAAGGCATCTTCCACTTCGGAGCGCACGGACGTTCCCGGTGTCCCAAACATCCCCCCTCTTCCCCCCAAAGCCAAAGCTCGTCTCGATTATTTCGCACCAGTCTTGCCAGACCTGACGCCCCGACCAGTCATCGAGAGCGCTCCCATTGTACGTGGACTTTTCAACCCAACCCATGCGACTCCAAGCAACTGATCCGATCACAGCCTTTCGTTCCTGACTTCTGGGATTCATCGGCGGTCAAGTCAAAGGGACAACAAGAATCCACGGAATCGCACAACCCCAAGGTTTTGGCTGTCGCCGGAGCCGCTACCCATCTCGGCGGTGGTCCTTCTCACAACCTCTACTTCGAACCAGAAAGCACTTCCTCTGACAGCTCACGAGAAATTTCTTTGTTCAAGAATGAAGGATTCTGGCGCGATGTATTTAGTGACTCGGGTCTCCCAACTACCGTCAAGCTCCCACCGGTCAACTATGACAGTCAGGAGGCGCACAGGACCGACTCCACTTCTGCCCGTGGGGCATGGACACTGGTCGGTCTCCTGTTTGGGTCTTGGCTAGTCGCTGGTGTGGCCGCACCCAAGTCAGAAATCGAGGGAGAGGTGCACCACCACTAGTTTAGAAAGCGGACTTGTTACCATAGAGCAGACTATATTATGGTCACTTTTTTACCTACCAAAGTTACATCTCTCCCTCGCCGATCAGGCATCCTGAAAGGAACGGCAGTGATCGGCGGACTCAAACTCCGGGATGTCTCTCGCGACCACAACTCTGTTCCGGGCAACCGTTCGTCGTCAGTTATTCCACTCGACAGCATGCGCGAGGTATCTGGTAGGACCTCCAGATCCCATATCCAACGTTCGCCCCGCTATATACCACCAAGAAGATCCATCCTCATCCACATCGTACGGGGACAAAGTCCAACACCCGTACTCACTCAAAGAGTTCACACAAGTTGAGAGTGTTCAAGATTACCAAGTGAACCTACAGAAGACTCAGCTGGATGCATTTGACCACACATTCTGGACAGACGTGAGTACAGTTTGGGCAATCTCTCTGCTTGGCGAACCTCATCGGGAGTTAGAATAACTACCGGTTCGAAGCTGCTAAAGCGGCGGTGCTGGACGCGTTACCAGAAAATGCGACGACTCAAGACAGGGAGTTCGTCCTCTCGAACTTTTACCGGGACTGGCTGATCCAGGAAGCTCCGCGGTTGGAAGCCTATAATAAGACGTGGAGACGGCGGACCTGGGACATTATACTGCTCGACGCTCGGACACAGTGGACGAAGTTTCTGTCGAAGACAGGGTTACGGTGAAGGTGCGAAACTTTGAACGAACCTCTGTTTGCGACTGACGGGCTCTGTAATCTCACGCAGTTGGTGTTGGGCTTTATTTTACTTGTGAAGCAATTAATGTATACCTCTAGTTCAGGGAATGGACAACCACAAGTACGGCAAACGACCACCTAGAACCTCTCAGCATCCTGAGCGACGAGCTCTTTCACCCTCTTGTAATCATTCTCCAACTCAAGACCCTCGAGCATGCTACTTTCCGTCGCGAAATCCCTTTCCATAGCCTCAACCTGGTCCGGGGGCAGTCCAGGCCACCTTGACATGATATCAGTGGTCGAAGGGGTCGCCAAAGCACGGGTTGGCTCAAGGACGTATTTCGGTCCATACGCAAGTGTTGCATAAAGCGCACTGTCTTGATACTTAGACGTAAGCTCGTCGTCGGTCACATTCACCGTCTGCCGAATCGAGTCCCAGCTAGAGGGGAGATGTAAGTTCACGAACCCTCTGGCTAATGTTGCCGTTATGGCGAAACTCGAGAACGCACTCGTCGTGTAAGTATATTCTTCGCCAGACACTCCTGAAAGCGTGAAGTTGTCGAGACTCTGGAAGACCCTTGGTTTTCGTCAAGATATGCAAAGCGGCGTAGAAATCGTCCAGGGTTTCATCGTTGTCCTTTAGCGAAAGCAAGTCTACGAGTTCCTCGTCGGACAAGGATTTGCCTTGTAACAGCTGGCGAACTAGTTGTTTGAAGATCTGGTTAATCATCACGGATAAGCCGAGAGCAAGGGGAGATGTCAGAGATGATCGTACATTGGAGTGACCCGGCCGATTTGCCAGTCTGGTCGCCTTGACCTTGAGGATGTTATCTACCTGCGCTTCGAAGGACTGCTTGGCCCTGGTCGGGGGTTTGATGGCCTTGAACTGCTGTATAAGATCCTCCTGGACGGCGACAGTATCCAGGCCATCATCAAAGGCTACGATATTTGTTACAAGTATCTCAGTTGGAGGGGAATAGACAACGTTACCATCAAGTGTGGACTTCTCTGTTAGCACGTCGTAGTTCTGCATCTGAGCGAGTTGGCTCAACTTGCCAATACTCAGCATCAGCTAGAAAACGAGTCTCGTTTGAACATAAAGTCATCCACCAAATCCCGGGGTGAGACGCACGTGTTTTGATTCCAGGTCAGCAGCGCGTCTGCTCTCGCCGAACAGCGAATTCGCAGCTGCGCTGTACCGGTGTCTCCCAATGTCATTGATCCAAGAAATGTTGGGATGGGAGTTATCAGCGAAGAACCTGTCCACGTATTCGCCGTGAGCTCCGCCCTGTGCAAACATGGTCCTAAGCTCCCCTAGCATCCATGTCAGCCCCACCACAAAAGGGACGCCACAAAAGACAGCCTACCGTGTTCGATGTACCACTGGTAAAGCTCCGTCGTGAATGCCTCCTTGAACTTATCTACATAAGACTGGATCCTGGCGGCGTTCGGATTATTCTCAGGGGGGTACACGGTTTCGGTGTGGCACAGCGAAGCGAGGTTCCTGAAATCGAGATAGTCTTCCGCGAGTTGGAACGCATATTGCGCGTGGTCTTGCTTGCGGAGTGCATCCAGGACCTGCGGCCGAAGTAAGTCAAACCGTTCGCCCAATACGACCTTTTCGCGTTGTGCAGCGCCGTCGTCAGAGGTTTTGGGACTGCGTATGGACATCAGCGCCTGCACTATGAGAAATTTCTGACATTGCGAACCTTTTCAACCATTCCAGTCGATCGTAACAACACTTGAAGAGCACCGACGCCAACTCTGCCATCTGCAATTTGATCATTCCTTCAGTCACGGTATCAACCGATCCACTCGTCCTGTGGGCATGCACGACGGTAGTCGTAAGTTCGAACAGTTCAACCACTTGATTGATTGTGCGCATCTGTGCCGTCCATGGGTCGCATACTGGAAGTTCTACCCCGTATAAACTGAGGTTGTACTTCCTGTGTCCAATTGCGGAGGCCAGAATGGTCTGATGCCAATCGGTGATTAGTACTGAACAATTGAAATCAGGCCAAATGGACGAACCAGCACAATCCTATTAGCTTCCGCTAGCGTCGGCCCAAGAGCCGGTAAACTTGGAGCCTCGGCTTCGACTCTATTCAGGATAGGCAATACCCAGGACGTGATTTCTCCGATATCATGGACCCTCAGACGGAAGAAGGCTCTCATGAAGTCATCATGATGACCCTCTCCTGTATCCTTCATGTAAGCATAAACCGCTTCTGTTAGGATGCTCCGCTTGTTTCCACCGCTGTAGAGCTAGGTCAGCGGGGTTCCGGGTGATGGGGAAAGTCGGGGGACGGGCTTACGCCAGGAACTCGTTATGCCTCAACCAGACTTGATGGGCGGCGTGCAGTTTTTCTGCATCCGTAGAAAGCCGCTGACGACTCGACTGGGACATCTGCATACATCTCAGGCTCGAGATACATGACCAAACCCAGTTACTCATACCTTCGACAGCGCAGCATTATCGTTAATGAACTTAATCAAAAAGTTCAATTTATCCTTCCTCCCCATCATATGCGCATTGAGATCGTGATTCGGGCGGATGATTTCGGAATCTGGAGCTGGTACATGAGCATGTGAACCGCTTCTAAAGGTCAACCAAGCGACGCATCACCTGATTCCAAGATAGCCTTGCTGAGCTGTTCAGCACCAGTCATCAGACTGTCTCCGTCAACCTCAGGAGGGAAGCTGAAATTTAGGGGGTTCTAGTGAGGGTATAACTCAGTCGCAGGGAGAAAGGGGATGTGTGGTCGACCTACGTCGAGGTTCGAGCCATATAGGATGGCCTGGGTCATGATCGACTTTATCAACGTCGCACGACCGGTCCTAGTTTACAGGCCTTCAGATCGCATCTCCTCGGGACAATGTCTGGAATGCCTACTCTCGATCGAATTTCGCAATCTGATCCATATCAACGTAGACCTTCATCATCGTCGCGGCGGTGAGGACGAGCAACTCCCCACCTGCAGACGGCAGCACACCCAAGCCAAGCGTCCTATCCGTAGAATTGCGGAGCTCTAGGCGGTCCATGTATTCCGTGTCTATAATGTGTCAGCCGACCGGGCAAACCCCTCCTAGTGGTGATCACGTACCTCGAGCGCACAGTGCAATAGCATCGCCGAATTGAATCGCGATTAGTGCCCCATCGTGGGTGGATTGAACCCGGGGGTGCATGGGTGCACCAGAACTCGAAGTCTGGATGGGAGGGTGAGTCGTAGAAGGCAGAGGGTGAGGAACACACTGACAGACTGGTAAGGGACGACAATAGCATCCTCAGAAGCGAAGGCATTTGCCGTGTGGGAGAACCTAACGAGCGCATATATCCTCCTGGGGTTGTTTGACACCATCATGCTATTATCATCGTCCACTCCAGCGTAGGAAACGAGTAAAACAATCTTCGACGAGCTCTCCAGCACCACGTCCAAGAGTTCGACGTCCAGTTCTACTCCAGATCCCCGCCGAGAAGACGCTGGGGTAAAGTCTCGTATGGCCTCACGGATACTCTCGCCGAGATCTTCCTCAGAGATGAGCTCTTCGTAACCCTCAAACCTCAAACTCCATAACTGAATTCGGGTATCTACCGCAACCCAGATCTCGCGACCGATGGAGGTGGCATTACCGAGGGCTACAGAGTTAATGTACCCTCTCTCAGTCTGGGGAGTTGAAGACCACAGGGGGAAGATACGGGTGAGAGACAAGGAGGACTGGGGTCGAGAGAACACATGGGAAGTCAGATGGTACTTTCCTCCTGTGGAGCCCAAAGTGAGTCGGAACAGTCTCCCAATGGAGGTCGATGCTACAAAGGCTTGGCTCTGGTTCCCCACGTCAATTTCACATCGGTTAAATCTTGATCAAGTAGATAACGCACATCGATACGTGTGAGTGTTGTCAACAGTTCCCCCTCATCGCCCTGTAAAGGTAGCTCGGTTGTCGTGTAATGTTCGCCGCCGGCTAATCCGATCCCGATGCTACCCCACAATCTGAGTTCCCCATGAATAGAAGCGAGGATCAAGCCAGGTTCTCGGTTTGGACCAGTTGGGATCAGGATGTGGAATGGTGCTAAGTCTGAGAGTGGACAGGCAAAGATGTAACATGTCGGGGTGCCTGAAAGAGCCTTAATTTCTCATTAGCTTCACCCAATGAACAAGCGAACATATTTCACGTGTGGAAAAAAGTAAACGCACCTGGGCGTGGTTCCACACGAAACAGGTTTGTGCCGAGGCCACGAGGGCAAATCCCGTCAATGGGTCAACATCTCCACTGTATGGATCTCGATAAAAGTCTGTATCGAAAGTTAAAAATTACGCTCGGAGAATCAGTGAAACAGGAGCATGCCTGAGTTTTTGAGTATTTGTTTGACCTCTACGGGAAGGTTCGAATAAAACGACACGGCGAGCTGTTGAGATTTTGCGAAAACAGTCTCTGTCCGGATGGCGCGTTCGAAGATCAAGCTGGTGGCTTCGTCGTCCACATCCATTCCAGCCGCACCGTCGGAAGTGACTGAAATATCATCAGGGATACGATTAGGGGCAGTGTTTCGCGCAGGAGTGGTAAGACGAGAGGTGGGAAGTCGACTGGACTGGCCAGTGCTCGGAACCGTGAGTTGTCTTTGGCGACGGGGCTGAACGACTGGTGGCGAATAACCTGGCGGACGCGAACCGATCCTGCTGCTCCTTCTTGAGGTCGGCGTTGGCGTCTGGAAGGACGCCATGTTTTGTTCGAGTTGTGGCAAAAGGTCAACTCGAGCACGACGCGTGAGGGGAAACGCGTGACATCAACAAAGCAATCAACTCAAAGTCTGCCATCATCGTCATGCTCGGCGTCGAAGGATACGGTAGCGGAAGCGACTCCGACTCTGACCTGGAGACCACGGCCACTACGGCACCACCGGTCAAGACGGTATCTACGAAACTGACGACTACCTCGAAACCTGCTATTTCTCTGCCACCTCCGAAACAGACCAAACGACCAAAGAAGATTGCGATCGACCTCCCGAAGGCGAACAAAGGAGAGGATGGAGAGGACGATCCTGAAAACCGTCCGACAAAGAAAGCTCGTACAGATGGGAAAGGTGTTGGCGTATCGAGTTTGCTGTCCATGTTGCCTGCGCCGAAACAGGTGGCACCTGCGAAACCACCCCAACCAGAACGTATTCTTGGTGGAGGCAATGCACCCGCCCTTTCATTCAACTCAGCACCTTGTTCAGCAGACGACAAGCCAGACACGCCGACGATCGGGAAGCCGAATTTATTCACGCCAAACTCAATAACGAGAGGCAAGGCCAACGTGTCGACTGAGGACTCTTGGGCGGGACCGTCGCGTCCGCATGTTGGGTCTTTTACTCCTGCTGTCAATTTCTTCTCCCTGGGTACGGCGGTTGCCATGTATTGAAGATATCATTGTGTATTGAATGCTCTTTTTGTGCAGGACAATCGACGCCAACGCCATCGACGCAACTAAGCAAGGCGTTGCCGACGTCACTGCCATCAATCTCTTCAGCGCCAAAGATCGAAGAGTTTGTGCCTCCAGAGCCCACGCCACAAGACGAATACCCTGGCTACTACCGTCTTCCGTCGGGAAAATGGGCCGCTTATGACCCGGAGTATTATCAGAAATTCTACCAGAAGTGGCAGGTTGAATATAACAAGTATGTGCGCGATCTGGAGAAAGGCAAGATCAAAGGCTTTGAGGATCTGGACGAGGAGAGCGCAACGGGAGTTAACGCGATGGAAGAGATGGCCAAGGCCAGAGAGGAAATACAGGTAAAGGAGGAGCGGAAGGCGCTCACGCAAGCCAAGGATCAAACGGAGGGGCCGAGGATGAACATCAAAGGGGCGGCGCTGGGCGGGAGGGCAAGGTCGAGGGGACAACTTGCGACTCTCCTGACCGAAGCGTATCAAAATCGTGAGGCGTACGAGGATAGAATCGCACAGGGCCGACGAAACCGAAAAGAGGCGGGCAACAAATACGGTGAGTGGACGTTGGCCACTGTTTTCGTCCTCACTCACGTCCAATCACAGGTTTCTGACACTGTGTCTCGGGTCCATCTTTCCTAGTTTGGATACGTTACGATTTGTAGCAGTGGCTGCGAAGCGGGGGTCACGTGGCAACGGTTAGTAACCTCGTGTGTGGGAATCGGTCATATCGGATTTGGAATTCTCCGCTTGTTTTCCTCCCGCTCCTTTGTCGTTCCCTCTCACCCTCTTTCCGTCCCCCCCGACGTCGCCTATCAGGTGTCGCGGTCGCAACCAACTTAAATTCGCCCCTCCTTTCACACCTTTGTCCTATCGCGCCGACCTCGACTCTTTATTGTCTACCAGCCACAGCTGGACAATGCCCGTACCAAATTAAACACATCGCCCCCGCTCTTCGCCCCCATCTGGCATCCTCGCCCCATCATCCTGTACTTCTGAGTCGCGTTTCACGGCAAAGCGTGTTGGATCCTCGTGACAACCATTTATTATTCCCCCAAACTGGCTCCCCTACACGTTTTTGCCCTCTCTTCAGTCATGCCTCTCCCAACAACAACACCCCAAAGTCCTCGCACCTCTTCTCTCAAGCTTTCGCACACAAAAGTACGTGCAGATTTCAACCGATGATGATGTGCTCTCTCCTGACAGCGAGGGACAGACAACGCCTGTGCTCTTATCGCCATTTTCCGATTGTAAAACACTAAACCCACCAACACACCCTGTTTGTGTTCCAATGCCGTGCCACTCGGGCATGCACTCACCGCTTACTGGGTTGCAGGTATCTAAATTATGTTCTTGTAACGTTAGCAGAAAGCGAAGATGTCTACCTGCTGGCTCTCGCCCTTCTCGCCGACCTCGTCGACAAGATTGTCCTCTCGGAATCAATTCACATGGCCCCAGCGTTTTTGAACGCCTGCCTTGGGTTTCTATACTTGACATGCCAGCTTCGCAGGCAAATCCTTGGGATGTCGCGGACTTATCTCAGCTACCCATTGACGAACGTTCGTTGCCTCTTGGACCCATTCGCCGGCGAAAAACTTCGCTACGTTCGGCGCCCTTCCCCCCTACACCCTCTTCATCTCCAGTGTCGTATTCATCTGTCCCCTTTCCCTCGTTGGAGTATGCTTCCCGTGACCCGCGGACGCCTCCTCGAGAAATTGCGCCGCCGTCTGCGATTCGCTTCCAAGGCTTGCTCCCTGCGCCTGTGTGATCATTAAACATTTCTCCTGCATCGTCTTCCCGTACACCCCCGTGTATGTTTTTCCGCATCTGCCGTGATTTATTCAGTCATATCCTCTCACCTCACCCTCATTGGTCGATTTATAGCGCCACACATTTATCCCAGTTTTCTCTTCACGATCATTCACGCTTCTATCTTCACATCTCCCATCGTAGTTATTCGGTCGTCTTGTCTGTTTAAGCTTATCTTACGTTTTGCTCGATATCCTGTGTAACGTGTCTTGATAGTTCCTTGTCCCTTTGTGTAGTCTCGTGAATTTGCCCGCACGGACATGCATGCATGCGTTTCTTTTCTTTGAGATATTTCAAAACCAGTGATCGCTCTACTCCCTCATCACGAGATGACTCGGTGATCTCCCTCGCCACAGACTCTTCTCTTATCTCTCATGTCTGAAAATCGGGCAGTCAACTTTGGTCCGGGGCCGTCCGCCCTTCCTCTGTCTGTCCTCGAGGAAGCGTCCACAAACCTCCTCAATTTCCAAAACACGGGAATTGGGATCGCAGAGATATCTCATCGTTCTAAAGAGTTCACAGCGTTCCTTGCCGACCTCGAGGCACGAATCCGCAAACAGTTGGGCGTACCTCCCACTCACAAGATAATTTTTACGCAAGGGGGTGGAACAGGCCAATTCTCGGCTGTTGTTTACAATTTACTCGCGAGACATTGGTTATTGTACCCCGAGCTCGGCGATGATGAACGTAGGCTGGAGTACGTTTTAACGGGAAGTTGGAGCAAGAAGGCCATGGAAGAAGCGAAGCGGTTGTGCGCTAGCCCGAAAGGAGTTGGAGGGGATGTCAGGGTTGTCGTCGATGCGAGGACCTTCTCCAAGGACGGGAGATCATTCGATAACATCCCACCCCATGCCGAATATCAATTCTCTCCGTACACCACCGCTTCTCTCGTCCATCTCCGAACTCGTCCCCCTCCGCCGGCATTGATCTACTACTGCGAAAATGAGACGGTGGAAGGAGTTCAGTTCTCTGACGACCTCAAAGCTCCGCAATCCTTCCCATTTGGACTACTCTTTCCTCCAGACTCAGATGACGAACAAGCCGGCGGCCATCAGCCTCTTCTCCCGCTTGTCGGTGATTACTCATCCTCATTCATGTCCCGCCCCATTCCGCGGCTAGCAGATCACGCGGTGATTTTCGCGGGAGCCCAGAAGAACCTAGGCCCGGCAGGATTGACGATAGTCATTGTTCGGCAGGACTGCCTCGTTGACGCGGACGCCGCAGCGAAACTCGGTGCGGCGCCCGTTCCTTTGACGCTTTCGTACAAGACAATCGCAGACAGCAACAGCGTGTACAATACGCCGTCGGTGTTCGCGATCTACGTCTCTGGATTGGTGGTGAAGAATATGGAGAAGGAAGGGGGGTTGACATATTACGAACAGGTGAACAGGAGGAAGAAGGAGAAGCTGTATGGGATCGTGAAGAAGGGAGAAGAGGCGGGAGTGTTGAGGAGAAAAGTTCAGGAGGGTTCGGAGAGTTGGATGAACGTCGTGTTCGAGGTTTTGGGTGCAGATGGGCTGGTTTCGAAGGAGGCGGAGCGAAGGTTCCTAGACGGGGCGAGTCAGAGGGGGATGTTGGGCCTTCAAGGGCACAGGTTCGCGACCCGCACTTTGTGTCGTTACGAAACGCTAACAATGCCGTATTTGAAATAGGTCCGTCGGAGGTGGGGCACCATTGACGTTTGATTACGCTTGACGCTGACAGATTCATTCCTACAGGGATTCGCGCTTCGATCTATAACGCTATCACTGAAGGCGAGGTTGAACTTCTGATGGGTTACATCACAGATTTTATCCAGGGGGAAAGGGGCACGGTGTCTTGAAACCTTTAAATGTATGGGTAGACCGGTCGCAGAGCGGAATTTATGACGGAGCTTCTATTCTGCGATCTACGGCAGAGAGGGATGAGCAAGCGTGGGAAGATGATCAGGTAAACTCTCTGAACGATGTCAGTACGCATGTGTTTAGATAAAGGCAGAGAAGTGAAGAATGTCACGAGACCACATGGGCGATGATCCTGTTACCAGTGTAAGGGAAGAAGGTCCGGGACGTTGCCCTTCCGGCTCGCGTATGAACTTTCTAGATCAAGCAAAACATTATCCCCTTCTCTGCCATTCTTGAGATGTCTGTCCAACTAAATTTCGCCCCAGAATAATCCGGCAAGAGACCGGCACCGTTTGGTTGTCGTAACCCTTCGCAGTCTCTTGCATATAAAGTCCTTTGCTGCTCTTCTAGAACATCCGTTCTCTCCCTCCTCCCCTCCCACAGTCACTGCACCTACCATGGACACCGCTACCACTCGTCTACAACAAATTGTTGACCACCTGCCGTCGACATCAACGGCTATTGCCCCACCGCTAGGTAGGTGGAGCATGTCCTCGAGGTGTGGATACCCAGGCTGAATGCGTACATCAGAGCTCTGGCAAAACGTCTCCCTCGACCCCCCGGACGGCATTTTCGCTTTGAAGGATCGCTGTGACAATGACACCTTTCCCCAGAAGATCGACCTTAGCGTTGGCGCATACCGGGGTGAGGACGCAAAGCCGTGGATTTTACCCGCGGTGCGCAAGGCGAGTTGCATTGATCGCCGAATCCATTTCATGTCTCTGATACACGCCGCCTTGTGTGGATCATGAAACCCTCTAATAGGCAGTCGCTCGGGTGGTGAATGATCCGCTTCACAGTTATGAATATCTTCCTATGTCAGGTCATCCGGAGTTTACGAGGGCGGCTGCCGTGCTTCTCTTCGGGGAAGACTCCACCATCCTGAAACAAAATAGGATTGCCTCCGTTCAGACCATTTCTGGCACGGGTGCGAACCACCTAGGGGCGCTCTTTGCTTACAATTACTATCGCTTCAATGGAAGCCGGAAAGTGTATGTGAGCGACCCTACATGGGGTGAGTGTTTCATTCTCCGAGAAACGTTCCAAACGCATTCTCACCATCAAACTTGCGCTTTCGGCCCCTCCCTACGCCACAGTTAATCATAATCCAATTTTCAATGGGGTGGGGCTTGCGGTGGAGACCTACCCGTATTACAACCGTGTCACGAATAGATTGGACTTCAGTCGCCTCCTCGCGGCCTTCCACAACGCCCCCAACGGGTCAATCATGGTGCTCCACGCTTGCGCCCATAACCCCACAGGCGTGGATCCGACGCGGGAACAGTGGAACGCAATCGCCGACGTTATTATAGAGAAAGGTCACTTCGCCTTTTTCGACTGTGCGTATCAGGGTTTCGCCAGTGGGGATTTAGATCAGGATGCCTGGGCAGTCCGCGAGTTTGCTCGTCGTGGTATTCCCATGCTTGTGTGTCAGGTGGGTCATCGAATTTCTCTTTGGCTCCAATCTAGCAATGACAGCTGACGTGGTCTGTTTGGGACGTCGATCGACAGAGTTTCTCGAAGAATGCAGGGTTGTACGCGGAGCGTGTTGGCGCGTTACACATAGTTTGCCCGACGTCGGATTGCGCGTTCAGGGTATGGCGAAAACTTTCTTCAATGATCAGAACAGAGATGAGCACGCCTCCAGCGCATGGGGCACGAGTGGTGAGTCAATTTGGCGTCAGTTGTGTGACATGTGATCTGATGTGTAAAACTGCAACAGATGTCGTTGATTCTCAACGATCCCGAGCTTTCCGCCGAGTGGAAGAGGAACGTGAACACAATGGCGAAGAGGATAATCGATATGAGGGTGGAGCTCCATCGGTTATTGACACAAGAGTTGAAAACCCCAGGTAGCTGGGGTCACATTGTGGATCAGATTGGGATGTTCGGGTGAGTTGAAACATGGCCCTTGTCGCTCCACCGGAGTGGGTCTTCCGAACGGTTGCTTAAGCTTTTCTTCTTTCTTCTTAGATTCACAGGGATTAGCGAAGGCCAGGCCAGGGCGTTGACGGAACAGGCCCACGTGTACATGCCACTGAATGGACGAATATCGATAGCTGGCCTAAACCGGCATAACGTCCGGTATTTTGCCCAGAGTCTAGACAGGGCCATGCGGGATCAATTATAATACTTGTGAATACAGCGTTTGAGCACGATTAGTCTAGTACGATTATTAGGTAGATTCCAATGTCATCCGACCTTGGCCAGTTCGCCTCCGCGTGTGTGGACGGATCTGAAATGCGGTACGACCGTCGCGATGAAAGTTCCCACCCCACGTTCTCTCTCCTTCAAAATTCTCGTACGGGGGCGTTTTCGTCCTCGCAATCGTCTCAGCTCTGGCCCGTTGTTGGTTCCAAACGCAGTAGCTTGAACCGAGTGGCCGACGTCATCATCCCTTCTTCTACTCCATAATCTCGTTACTTGGCTCTGCGAGCGAACGGGATCTCACTCAACGCTACTCACTTATAGGGCCACCTGCGTGAGCCAGGTTCGTGTCTACTCTCCTTCGCACTCCCCGAGCTATATTCCATGGGTTCAATCGTATCCCTCGTTCTGACTTCTTTTTTCGACTGCAGCATGAATGCCCATCCCCCTGCCGGCGACGAACGCTCGAACATCACACCCTCTCCGCCACCCACACAGATCGCGTTTCCACCCATTCTATTCTCCCCTCTCCTTTTTCAGTCCAATTCGCCCCTAGCCTCTCCACACACACCGCCCACAATAACCCGTCAGAACCCGTTTGACCTTCTACCCGCATCACTCCCTAATCCACAGTCATCTCCGCCGACCCATCTTTCGCACGACATACCCCCATCCCATGGTGATTCCAGGGACAAGACCCCACCCCCTACCCCACACAAAAACTTAAGCAATACCCGCAATGTGTGCCTAGACATTCCCAGGAACGATCCCCATCTCGACATGACCAGTCATCTACATATCATCCCCTCCTCTTCCAATAGTCCCAAAAATCCCCCCCGGGTCTTCGACGCCTACATCAACGCTTCTTACCCCTCTTCCCCTCCCCCCGCCGTTCCCGAGGATCCCGCTATGGACATCTGTTTCGAGGACGAAGGCCTTAGCCCGTTGGAAAGGATTTATTTGTTGTCCAGGAGTGCGGCTGTATACCATCGGTGCGTCTGATCCTGTTTTCTCTATTCAGGTTCCGGTTTTCAAACCCTCCGTTGTCACAGTGTATATGTCGCCCGAACCATGTCGTTATTCCTACCCCAAGTGTTACCTCAGGACGTGTTGGACTATGTCCTTCCGATTCTCAGCAGTCTGGCTGTTGACGAAGACGAAACAGTCAAGGAGGCCCTATCTGCAGAACTTGTCCACGTAATCTGGTGGGTAGTGACACACTATAGGGTTGTTCGGGAGGACGGCTCTCAGCCCCTGGTCTTTGATGAAACAAACCCCGATGTTCTTCCGATTTGCGTTCACGCATTCACTCCCATCCTCGGAACTCTACTATTGAGCGTCAATGGGAACGTCGGCTCCAACGCTAGGAGTGCCATCGTCGGAATCCTAAGACGGATCCAACGGTTGGACAACATCGAAGATGGTGTAGACTACACGCAAGTCGTAGACAAAGGTGGTGGAACAAACATACCGGCAGACCCCTGGGTAGAGGGATTTGATGATTTCGATCCCACTCCAGGTCTGTTTGAACGGAAGCAACGGAGATTGTTTGAGGATGAGTTGTTGAGGCAAGTCGTCATTGGAATGGCGAGGTTGGACATGCCGGAAGAACCACAACCGACGACTCAGGGAACACCGTACTTCGATGCTCTACAACCACCAACGCCATACTTCGACCGGACACCGTACTATGATGCACTGCAGTCGCCCGAGGTTCTGATCAATCCACCATCCGCTCAGGACTCCTATTTCCCTGCCGTCGTCACCGGACCTTACGGGATGTTGGACTCCGTGAATGCTCAGGCCGAGGACCCTACCCCGATGCTCACACCGCCTCAACGGCGTCTTGCGTGCAACTCTCCCCAGTCTGCCTCTGATGATTCCACTCCTGAGCTGTCTCCGTCAGGACTGACGTCAACGATAAAATCAACCGCTGGTGGAAACTTTACAGCATATTCGGACTCTTCGAGCGATTCCGACAAAACCGCACCTGCCCCCGGGCGTCCCGATATGGAGAGCATCATGTCTGGTGTGACTGTCTATGAAGGGGACGACTGGAGTCCGAGACACGATCAGCACTGGATGCCACCTCAGGAGTTTGAGGAGTCACCACAGTCCCCCGTTGCTGCGTATCCATGGATGTCGGAGAGCGTTATGTTTGATGAACATGCGCCACAGAATAAGCACAACGATGCCTTGACTTGTCCAGTCGTGGGAGCGACGTCGTTCGGAGATAGCCATGAGAGTGCGGAGGACGAGGAACAAGCAGCTATGGGAAGGCTTTCGAGTATGAGCCTGATGGCGGCTGTCACCGCTAGTGGTAAAACCCTGGCCTTTGGACTGTTGTGTTTGTTATTCTGATTTGATGTTGGCAGGCCCACTGTCTGAGGAAATGAAGCTCGCGTTCGTGAAAGAAGTCGAGAGAGTGGCCAGGGATACCGTCTATTGGGTGCGAAGGGAAGCCAGCTACACTCTTGGTGCGCTTGCGAAAGTCATCCCTGTAGAGATCGTTGTCTCGTCACTAGCAAGTGCTTTTATTTTGGGTTATTTCCGGCAAGTTTCTAATGTTGGAACATTCCCGCGCAGCTGCCCCTACTCGAGACCCTGTGCCAGGACGAAATCTGGCATGTCCGACATTCCGCACTCTTTGCGCTCCCGGCGACCTTGGCCAGATTGTCACCTACTCAGCGTCGAGCCGTTTCGCTCCGTGTGATCATGCCCCTTTCGGAGGATCGTTCATCAAACGTACGGACCGCCGTCTTGGAAGCTCTTGGAGAAGTTCTGTATACATTCCGCGAGGACAAAGATAGTGTACCTCCGGAGCTTCTTGAACTTTTCCTGGGCCGCAAGCAAGATTTCGCCTCCGGCTCCACGATCTCTAGCTCGTCCAGCCGGAAGAGCAGCAACGAGGATTGGTCAGATCATTATCCTGCATGGGCCTTGGAGTCTTCCGCGCTCCCTCGGGAAGAAGAGGACGTGAATGGTGCTGATATCTGGAACGACCCGACACGTCCCTTGATATGCGCTTTCAACTACCCCGCGTTAGCCCTCACCCTCGGCAAGGAGCGGTGGGGCAAATTACGTGAGCTGTATTTGGAGCTGTCAACCAGTCCCGTGGTCAAGGTCAGATGCACGTTGGCTGCGTCCCTAGGAGAGCTGGCGAAGATCCTTGGAGCAGAAAATGCGCATAATGATCTGATGCGAGTTTTCAAATCCAGTATCACCGCTGAAGAAGGCGAGGTTCGACTCAAAGCTATTGAAGCCCTCGAACCCTTTGTCGCGGAGCTCGGCGATGACGACAGATGGAAGGTTGTGGAAGTTTTACTTTCCACTTGGAACGATGATCGGTTACGTGGTTGGAGGGAAAGAGAGGGTGTCGTCAAGCTCCTGGGCGTCTTTTCGGGTTACCAATACGAGGTCCCCGATAGGAATTACTGGAGAGGCTGCCAACTCAGAGATATCCTACTGAAGGGCCTGGAAGACGGCGTAGCTTCGGTCCGTAGTGCCGCGGTATCTGTCGTCCCGTCGTTGTTTTTTGGATGGCGATCTCGACAACAACGGGTATGGGGGGAGTTTGTGCGAGATTTGGCACGAATGGCCAGTGATGGAAAACATTCCAGGCGGACCACATTTGTCGCTACCCAACAGGAGCTACTCCTACACGGACCAGATGCAGAGTCGTTGCTGGAAGATGGACTTCTTCAGATGGCACTGCAGGAGCTCGCTTCTGATCATATTCCTGGTGTTAGGATCGGCGTTGCGCGCTTGATCAGCCTTGTATGCGGTAAGTGTCCCCCCCCCAGCTCCCGCCAATTGCACACCGTCTGATGGTCTGTCGCGTTGCAGCTAAATACTACCCGGCCGAGAAACCCCGATGGATACGGTCCGCCATCGTTACCCTGAGCTGGGATGAATCCAAAGATGCGCGGGCATTCGTCGCCGCTATCTCGCAATCCCTATGCACGACCCCCACCCCAGATGAGGTGCACGATTCTAGATCCGACTCAATGACAACACCCGCACACCACACTTTTTCCCGGCCTCCACCACCCTCGGCTGCTACCTTGATCGAGGTTGAGATGCCCTCGATAGGATCCAAGCCGACCCCAAATTTGGACGGGTGTAACCACGCGGAAGTCGCGCCTTCACCAAAGTCGTCTCTGAGCACACTGAAGAACGGTTATGACTACGAAACAAAGGCGACGACGTCCAAGACAAAGGATGGAGCTGTTGGACGACAAGGGCATTCGCCATGGACAAAGAACGGTCGAGTTTCTCGATGATTCTGTCCCTTCTCTCTTTTTCCTTCTTGTTTATTATTTCAGTTCACATTGTTCCTATTACCTTTTTTTTCCGTCCCTCTTCCCCCTTTTTCAGCTTCCTAATGTATGCATGACAGCTACCTCTTTCCGTCTCTGATGCTTTGTATGTTTGCGATTGTATACGCACGCTATGTAATTCCACCGCGATAGCCGTCGTTGTCCGTTTCCAACCTCATCCGCTGTTTCAGCCGCCAGCGAAGGTCGCAGAGTGAAATCGTGATTGGGAATTGCTACGCTGAAGAAGAAAAAACAAAAAAGATCATGATTGGGCGTCTAGTGCCGAAGCACTTTTCATCACGGCCATCCGTTGCTTGTCCCCTCCCTTGTCCTCGTGCTTCGGATACAGCAGCGCTGTGCCAGAGTGGCCATTCCATTCTCTTCCTCGTCCCCTCGCCTGGTTCCTCTATCCTATATCGCTGATCTTTCGTCTCGTTCCCCAAGACGAGAGGTCTCCACCAAAGATGACCAGTGCTCTCATCGGACTCCGTTATTTTGCTTTCGGTCCGTCTGTACTCTGTGTGGAGCAAAGCACCCGGAGCCGAACCTCACTCACACCCACCTCTTCACCAGGTCTTTTCATCGTTTGTAACACCATTCTTTGCAGCGTAGGTGTTTGGAACCTGTCGCTCGTTCAACGCAAGTCCTCCTACAATTGTTCGTGCCTTCCGTTTCATCACAGTCTCTTGCCTACGTCCCGCCACTTACGATCAATCATTTCTACATTATCCGTCGCCCACCTCAAACACACGCAATATACAGCACAGATCTCTGCCTACGTGATCTTTTTGGGAGCCTTTAGTCTTTTGTGGATTTTTCCCATGTGAGCCAATGCTGGTATCCGGCCATGGACTCCACGTGGACACCTCTGACACACCGTCTTGTCGCCGACCTCTTGTAGAATCTTCATCGACTTGATTCGGCGTAATGCCATCACCAGTCGCATTTGGGTTGAACACCTCTGGGTTGCAATTTTTTGGGTCATGGAATTTTGTGCGTCAGCCTCCCCTTTCGTGACCCATATCCTCGAGGCTCTGGGCCTCGTGTTCATCTCTGTGCTATCTAATCACGTCTGGTTATTGACAGGCGGTGCTGTGACTCTTTCTGCGGTCGTACCTAGCAACCACTGTCGACCGAGCCCAAGTATGTTACGAAATTTGTTGCCATACCGCGCAGAACATTTATATGACATTCGGGCGCTCGTTACAGAAAGCATTGCGGCCAACATTTGCCTTTCGGGGAAAGTCCTCCTCGGTTTCGCGTGGGCTATCACATTGATATGTAAGTCGGCTTGGGGTGTCATCACGATTCATATTGACATTCGTTTCAGTGTTGGGGTACTTGGCCGCGCTCGCAGCGTACACCATCTTGCACCATGTGGCGGATCCCAATGTCTGGAACGAGACCGTCAGGGAGTACCCTTGGTTCGCGAGCCGCTCGACACTGTCTTCCTCTCTCCCCTCGCCGACAGTGGACAAGGAGCCGGGGGTACCTTCCCTCAGTCATCCGCGCCCAAGGGTTGCTTTCGATCCCTCGGGGCTCAACAGGGAGCCGTCACCATTCGATGACCCCGTTCAACCTGCACCTACCTTTGATAGGATTCTTCAATTGTCGCATCAACCCCCACAGAGGACTTACGAAGGCCTTCATCTCGCTGCAATGCAGGATCCCCCTCCAATAATCGATCCTACATTTACCCGACCACGAGAGGCACCCAAACCACCCGTCAGGGTCCAATCCTTGTACCCTGAACACATGCAGGCCCAGCTGTCGACGGAAGCCCGCAACAACTTGGACATACAATTGAGGCAACTGGAGGGCCAGGAACCATCCCCCATTGGGGATTGGCCAAGAAAAACTCGGAACGGCGGTACAACCAATAGTAGGCGACAACCCCCGCCACCCTTGTCTCGGATCAACACCGATGCCAGCACGTCGAGACAACAGCCGCTCTCCTCCGATCAACGATTCAGACCGTCCGGAACGACCAGTGTACCATCGCCTGTTTATACGCTTGGATCGCCCATACGGGGACCGCAGATTCGCAGACAGCCCCCTCCACCGCTGAACCTCGACGGTATCAGCAATACATCCCATCGCGCTCGTCGTTGATTGTTGTTCTTTCGGTTTCTTGCTGTCCGTTTGCGGCGGGAGCTAGGTCTTCTGTTCCGCTTGTACCAACATGTCACTCACGCGCTTTGCGCTTCGGACGCTCGCGTTTGCTTACTAAGTACTCGTACACATCCCGTCGCCTCAGCATTCGTCCTCTTCTAGCTGAGATCGTTATTCTTATCTCCTTTGTGTACCCGTGGTCCACAACTTGATCGTTTCTCCGTCGTTTGTTCCAGCATTTTCCCCATTAGTCAGCAAGCCTGTCTTCATTCCTTTTTAATTTCTCTCCCCTCGATGTTGTGTAAATGGGGAGGACCTGGTCAATAGACCAGGAAGATCATCGAACGCCGTTGATATGCCGTGTTTCTCACGTTGACGAATGTCACATCTTTGCTGCGCTCATCCCCCTCATGAATGCCTTGCGCTGATCTCCGTCTGTTTTCCCGTACCGCGTTGCTGCTTTTATGTGATGGAGACGAGAATCCACTCCCGGATGACCCTGGTGTTAAAACA